>BNJU01002345.1_pt1 | contig 87771 bp, 132 predicted proteins | sample 8539281 | NCBI WGS metagenome assembly BNJU01 (sample SAMD00202456, study PRJDB9452) | human saliva metagenome | isolation source: human saliva | place: Japan
CTCGAGCAGTATCCGCCTCCGGATAGGTCCTTGTACCTGCTCTCTTCGGAAGTATGGGTATTTAGCCAGTCTAGGCTCCAGATCCATTCATGCCGCGATAGGTATATTGCGGCGCATGCTGTCGAGATCGTCATACCGGGCAAATCAGCAGCTTCCCCTGCGATTCAAAACCTCCTGTGCCTGTCCGCTTCCGCTTGGCGATGTCTTCGAAGGTGATCTCCTTCCTCATCTACGACCAGATAGGGTCTTCTCTTACCTCAGCTTTCTTTTTTCATCTGCAAAACAAAGTCCCCGCAGAACAAACCGCTCCATCTACAATTTCCCTCCACTTCGTCGAAATTTGTGTCTTCCGCAATGAGAAAACGCTCGTGTGTTCCTCCGCTATCTTCTCTCTCATCGAAGACAGCAAAGAAGACCAACTTCCTCCGATCGATCTCCGTTGGTTTCGTTTCACAGGTGACTTCCATTCCACCGGTGTAGAACCAGATGGGACAGCTTGACTGCCGTCGGTTCCTTCCCTTGAGAGGAGGCACGCTCTTCATGCCGTTTCTTCCAACCAGCATGATAACCTGGGCGTCCCAACGCAGGGAGCGTTCCACTGATGCCCTGGCCGTATCTTCCTGCGTCACCTTTATTTTAGCTTCCAGCAAGGCCGACCTGCAGTCCTGATGGCCTCCGCCCTTTCCTGACTGTTCTTTTTCTCCATCGATCTTCCTTTCCACCTCATCTGTTTTTGCTCTACAGGGCCTGTCTTATCCTGCTTATATAAGTCTCTTGCCCGCCTTTCGTTCTTTTTGTCCGAACAGGGCGTAGCAATTCTTCATGTATTGCTGGCTTCATAGAGCACTGTTCAACGTTTCTGCTGTTTTTTTTTAACATGGCGGCGACTTCCCTCATTGGCGCTCTCGCGAAATCACCAATGATTTTCTAGTCCTGGGTTGCCAGTGTGACATCTTCTCATCATAACGGTTCCAAAATCTCGTGGCCTTCATTGGCACCGCATTCTCATAATGCTCGATGTGGTTGATTCTTGCGTGACCGCATCCATTGAGCTGCGATCAGACGCTGACCCAGTAAAACTGTTCCGTGGGGCATCTGGGTCGTACGGAGAAGATAAATAAGCGTCCCGATGAATATTGAATTAAAAAAGCGCCATCGCATTAAAGGCGACATTGGACGCAAAGGCCTAGCCACTCCACAGGCGAACGCCTCGGAACATCGCCTCTGATTTGAATCAGTGCCATAAAGTCATTTCGATTGATGCCGATGGAACGGTAAGCCCCTCATGGAAGTCTCTCCCGTAAGTGGCATAGGGATCGAAGGCATTCCTGATAGTGGGAGAAGAAGATATTTCATCCTCTACCGTCAGTTCTTCTCCAGGATCAGGCTCATGGAATATCATCGATTCGGTCGAAAAATCCGCCCCGCTCCGTCCCAACGGTAGGTATGCGATTCAGGCTACTATGCTGCAGGCACGCGGCGTGTTATAGACATGGCGCATCGTCATGGGGCAAAGCGCGCGCGGGTCAGGTTTCCCGGCGTCCGATCCAGGTGGAATTTTGCGATAAACTGTCATGTCTGCGGGCAAAGATGATCCTCTTCTCAAACGCATCCTTCAAGTCAAAGTCGATGCCAAACTGATTGACATAATCCTACTCTGTCATCCAGCACCCTCTTGGCCATCAGTGATGACCGCCGATCGTTCCATACCAGACTTCCTTCGAATCGGAAGAGCAGTACGTTACTTCTCCTTACGTGCCTGTTCTCCAGAAGCTCCCAGCCGCAGCACCTCTGGCCGTTTGATATAGGGAAAAACACCAGAACCTTAAATCTTCCTCCGATTCCTCCGGAGGCAGGCTTCTCCTTTGATCCGCCTCAACAAAATAAATTCCAAAACCGGATCCGCTCCCTGCACCCGCGGGTTCGGGTGATCGTTTCCGTTGCGGTCATTCCGACATTGTGTTCATTGAGCGTGCTGGCTGGATCGACGGAACCGGTCGCATTCGGGCAGCAGGTATAACGAAATACTTCCTTCAGCAGCTCCACCTTCTGGCCGGTCATTTGGATTGATATTCTTTTGCCTGCTCTTCCGGCTCCACCACCACAAACTTCTTAGGTGCAAAAAGGTCCGGAAGAATCATTCCTGGCCAATCATCGGAACCGTCATAAGTTGCATTTTTTCCTGCAAGAATCGTTGTACAAGACGTTGAATCTTCCTCCTGTATTTTTCATCTTTGTTGATCTATTCAAACGGCCATTCTTCTGGTCAGCCATACTGCTTTTATTGTAACATGGAACGAATTTTTATAAAACCTGAAATCTCTCGAATTGAAATATAGAAATCTCTCGAATTGAAAATGTGAAATCTCTCGAGTTGGAAATGTGAAATCAATCGGTTGAAATACTTAAGTCCATCGAGTTGAAAATGCGAAATCTCTCGAGTTGGCTTTGACAGTACCTCGGTTGCGATACAATGTGGTCTTTCCCATGCCACCTACAAAGAGAAGACGGCGTTTTGTCATTCCGATCTTGCCTTCGTAATTAAAAAATTGGCATCCCTGATTTCCTCTGTCATAAACCAATTCTTTTGATCGATAGCCAATCAAATTCCTTAATCAAAAAAGTTTCACTGCGTAAGACGATTCCTTTTTACTACCAGTCGTGAAGAAGAATCTGCCCAGCGATCTTCCACCGCCGGCTGAGGATAAACGTGATATTTAAGTATCTCTTTCAGGTATTCATCCGTACCGAAATGGGTCCTCACCCGCACGGACCCATCGAAATACAGCATGATTAAGAAAGAAGCCGAGACGCCAAAAAGAGCAAATTGAGCGCTTCTTCCCCAGAAAATCCCAATCGAACCGGCATAAGACCCGGTGATCCATAAAAGAAGATCGTGAGTCAAACAGGAGCCACAATCTGAATTCGAACGGGATCACTTTACCATTCGCAAAATGGACGAACTCCGTGTCCTTCTTCTGGATCATGACGAACGTCGCGATGCCGAATGAATGCCAACAGCGTGCTGATGAGCGGTATAAGCCCCCTTCATCCTGAAGCAGCGATCGAAGGACGGTAAGCATCATAGATACCGATGAGCAGATATAAATAGGTGAAACCGCCAGAAATCACTCCAACTGAAAGGATGGGTAATCGGACAGGAATCCGAAACGCCCAACTTTTCTTCCATCTTCCTGCACATTGTCAAACATCCCTACGCATCCTGTGTAAAAGTGGTTGTACCTGTTGTCTGTGATGAACCACTACCCACATTTTGCTCATTCCCCGAATCAGATGCGATTTCTGTCCGCAGTAAGGACAAAATTCGAGTTGATCTGCAATCTCTTTCCCAGTGAACACAAAATAATTTTCTCCTCTCTAGAACTGCAGTGTCCAGAACTCATCGAAACATCGAATTCTAACATTGGAGAGAAAAATCAAGCTTCTCCATTGGAAGACCTGTGCCCAGCCATAGGTTTCAGATGTATTTTTATACAAAAGGTATAAGAACTTCTGCTTCAACCCGCCACCATGTGAGAGACCGTTGGAAGGTCCTTCATCTCCTGGAAGAAGCACTCTGTTCTTCGGAAGGGTTGCCAGATCGCGCATACTGTCCCACCAATAGAGCGGCATCTGCCGACCATCTCGAATCCGTCTTCCGCCATCGAGATACGCGCCAATTCTTCCACTTCCTGCGCCGTTTCCCGCTCATCGACCTGCGATTCCGGAAACACTGTCGCGGATCCGTTCGCTTTCTCCTCATTGATGATGCATCAGGCTCTGATCGACCGTGTCGCTGCCGGTTTTAGCCGTCTCGATGGCCACGGCATTTCGGACTAGATCGATTGGTGGCTTCGGCGATGCTGGTCGCCACGCCATTGAATTCCGCCTTAACCTGACTTCCTCCGCTACAACCGCAAAGCCTTTGCCGGCGTGTTCTCCCGGCTCTTGCCGCCTCAATCGAGGAGCATTCAGGGACAGGAGGTTGGTCTGAGGAAGCGATCCGTTATTGACAGAGAAAATTCTCCAGTTTCCTGCCCTTTGTTCCAACATTTCCATCACAGCAACGTGTGTTCATGGACTCCTTGCAGGCGTGAATCTGTTTCCTACCGCATTCTGGGCGACTGGATCGAAACCGCTTCCTGCGTAATGGTGCCACCGTTTCAGAGAATTGATTAAATCTCTTTGACCCGCTCCATGGACGCAATCATCGCGTCATGGACTCTGCGACCGGAGTTGCCTGCATCTGGGAATCCTGTTTGCTCTCTGTAATGCGGTGCCATCTGGTGAGACTTCGCCAGGGTATCGAAGCACAGACGGTTCCGACGAACGCCTGTGTCGTAATCGCCTGGTTCGTCGCGTTGAAAGCTCCTCGTGGCTCATTGCATCGTTAATGTTATCCGCCAGCCTGCGCAGATCATTTTGACACCAGATAATTTCATTGATAAAGGCCTTTACGTCTTCTCCTTTGCCAGTCGCCCTCGTCATCTTTTCAATCGGATAGACGATCTTGCAAAGATCATAGGTGAAAATGATGGCAAAACTGAGGGCAACCAGAATCAGTGAAAGAATCGCAACCGAATACGTTCTGACCTGGCTAAGCATGTGTGCAATCGAGCTGTCAAACGATTTTCCAACAGGGTCTCAAACTGGTTGAGCGGTGTCATGATGGCATTCTGACTCGCCGCCGTAGAATCATTCGCAGTCCGATTGTGAAAACTCCTCGCTTTCACTCGGTTGTTTTTTCCTGGCTTCCTCTGCCGAAGATTATGCGCAATGGCGTTCGCTGATAGTTTCGGTTTCTGCCAATTTGGTCGAGATCGGAGGCCTGCTGCAGTCCATCCTGTCATCGATAAATCCTGCTTCCTCATCAGGTCCGTCAGCAGTCGGCTCTCCCGCTGTTATTGGCAACCGCCATGGCGGCTTTCGGCACCGTACTCCAGAAATCGCATTGTATCCACCGGTCTTGCCTGTTTTTCTGCCGGATATTGACAATATCCATATAATCTCTTGTACGCCATTCCCTGTCTGCGCATAGAGTCTGGCAAAATTGGTCAAATCATCGGAACTCTGCCTGTAACTCCTCCGCCAGTTTCAAAGAATCCACGTATAATTCTCCTGTGCTGCAATCAGCTTCTTCAATGTGCTGCCGTGCAGTGCCATGAGAAAGTGCAGTGCCAGCAAGACTGCCCCAGCAAGTAAAGCCCTTACCACCTGCTTAATCGACATTTCATCACTCTTCTGCCTTCTCTAATCCGGCCTCTGCCTTATCAATTTGAGCGATACCTCTCTATTTCGGTGAAAGTCATTCAACATTATAAAAATTACAAAATTCCTTGACCTCTTATGTAAAATTTTTATCTTTCTTTTGCAAAAATACTCTCTCTCGTAATTCTAAAATTAGAAAAGGGCGTTAAACATTGCCCTTGTTTGACCGATAGAAAAGATAGAGCTTTTGGTTCCTAAAGTAGAAAAAGGTTTTTTGTTTTTCAGTATTAAAGGAGAAAATGGGTAAAAATGATGCGATGAGCAAACAGGAAAAGAGGAGACATGGTCTATCGTCTTAACAATGAAACTCAATGAAGACTATCTGCGCAGCGTATCAGTGAGGCAATTCAACTATACATTCAACATCTGTCCTCATTGAATGTTGATTGTGGTGCTGCTGCCTCTTCATCGGCATGATCTTCGCGTGGTTTCAGTTCAATCGGATGTACACCACCTATTATCAAAAGTGCGATCCTCGCCGGTGATATCGACCCATACCTCATATGACCAAGAATGCGATCTGGGTCAGCTGGACCGCAACAAGGAGGCCGATACCAGGCACAGACTTGGCACAGTGCCCAGTCATGACAGAAGACCTCGAAACTGATGAAATTTGTCCGAACAACGACCTGACCTCCATTCGACAGACCTGGATCAGATCACACAGGGGGCGCAGGGCTATGGAACTGATCCAACAAAGACGGCTCGAAGGAAGAAGCTTACCTTCACTTCTTAAACACGCGCCCTCGCTGCGGAAATCATCAAAAATACAGAAGTATTGGAGAGTACTATGTGTCGATTCCGGCCGCTTATCAGAGTTCCCTCGTACAAGTACGATCATTATGATCCTGGCGCTTCTGATCGTACTCTTGTCATCTTCATCCTGTGCCCGCAGACAGCTGACCAATGCCATCGTGGAGCCCGTGGAAGAAGTATCCGGTGCGGCAAAGAAATTGCCAACCTGGATCTTACACTTAACTGTGGGGCGGAGGGGCGAACTGGGCGGTATGACAAAGGCGTAAGAAAACCGCAAGCGTCCTAAACGGCACCATTCAGATATTATCGCCACCCTCGGCCGCCTTCCAACGGCGACCTGACTGGGCTACCCAGCGCAGACTCTTCGTGGAACCTCAAGCCTCTGGAAGACAACGTCAACGCCCGATGAACAAGATGAATGAAATCATGAGCAATATCAAAGTTCTACCGCACAGGTCGCCAGCGGGTGCAAGCAGCGTAACGGGATCTCAGGATCTCACAGCAGAGGGCAACCGATCAGTCCGCTTCCGTCAGGGCTGACCTTCCGTCACTACCGTCTTAGGCAGACCAAGTCGCTGACGAACTCTCCCGATCGAAGGAAAGCGGGTGCAGACGAAGTCAGGCACCCTCTGCAGAAGGCCGATAAGATCGTGAGGTGGTGGATGCGATGGCGAAGATCACCGAGTTTCAATGAAATCTCGGCATCGCCAGAACCATTGAAATATTGCTTCCAGAACCAACCTCTGTCCTCAACGCCTCATTAGGCAGCAGAGCGGACAAAGTGGCGAGTTTGCTGTAGTTGCCGATGAAATCAGGGCGCTTGCCAGCAGCTCGGCAGAAGCCGCCAATCGCTGAATCCTCGTGCTCACTCTCTGGAGAGCGTGAACAGCAGGGGTAATGCCGTCGTCGAAGGCCAGTGGCGCCGACCAAGATCACGGAGAAATCGTGCGGTGATGAATACCAACAATACCACAGTTGCCAGGCAGCAGAGCGACGCCATGGAAGAAATCAGCGAGAGCATTGATCAGATTTCCCAGGTTGTCCAGACCAACAAGCATCTGCAGAAGAGTTCGCCATCTCCCGGAACTCCAGCAGTCGAAACCTTAAACAGGCTTGTCGACATGTTCAAACTTCGAAGGCCTAAGGCCGGAAAAAAAAGTAAACTTTCAATTTCACTTTCGGTCATTTGATTTCCAAATGGTCAGGGAGCCGTTATCTATAGGGTGGCTGGCTCCTTTTTCTCACCTATTAAAGAACCGGACAGAAAATCGGTTCTCTTCTCTCTTGTTCGTAAATCCAAAAATGATGAATTCTATTAGACAGTGCGTTCTAAAATGCTTTACCTTCTGGTGACGTCCTTGCCTGTGCTGCCGCCAGTCTTGCCACCAGCACGGTAAGGACTGCAGGAAACATAGTCAAGCGATCTTGTGTGCAAATTCCACGAAGACGGATCGCCGCCGTGCTCGCCGCAGATAACTAAAGAGATCCGGACGAGTCTTACGTCCCGCCTCGACCGCCATCTCCATCAGCGCACCGGCAACTTCGGTCAGCTTCGCAAACGGATCAGTTCAGAATCTTCGTCATAGTGATTAGAACGCCTGCATCGTCACGAGGAAAGTCAAAGGTCATCTGGGTCAGATCGTTGGTACCCGAGCAGTAGAACTCCGCTTCCTTCGCCAGCTTATCTGCCTGCAATCAGGCAGGCTCTCGGGATCTCAATCATCGTTCCGACCTTATAGGGAAATGTCTGCCTTGCCTTTGCAATTTCTTCATCTGCCGTCTTCACAATGACCTTCTGAAATTCGAATTCTTCTCGGAACCGGTAAGCGGTACTTCAATCTCGGGTCGATTTGATCCGGATGATCCTGCCGGCTTCGATTGCAGCGCCATTGACGGCTCTGGTCTGCATCACGGCGATTTCCGGGAAGGTAACCGCCAGACGGCGGCACGATTGCCCCATCATGGGATTGAATTCCGCAGTCCTGCAATGATGTCTTGATCTGTGGTTGGTCTTACCTGCGCGCCAACTTTCTCGATCTCATCCTCGGTCTTGGTACGAATTCGCGAAGCGGCGGATCCAGAAACGAATAGTAACCGGATCTCCTTCCCTTCGCCTCAACAGTTCCTTGAAGTCAGCCTGCTGATAAAACTGAATCTTTACGAAACCTCTCTCTGTTCCGGGGTATCAGACAGATCATTTCACGGAAGGCAACGATTCTGTCCTCGTTAAGAACATGTGCTCCGTACGTGAGCCCGTTCCTCTGCATGACTCTCTTGCCTTCTTGGCATCCGTCGGAGTATCGCATTGGTACGAACCTTCGCCGACGATGTTGTCCGCCCGGCCATGATGCGATTCTCCTGCAATCTTGCTTCTACGGTCTTAATCTGTCGTCATAGATACCGGTCGTTCCGTCGATGAGATGATCTCCTTCATGGAACTCCTTGCCGCCAAACCAAACTTCTTATGCTCTTCGTCCATCACGATATCTTACAACCGGACACACAGCACTCACACCCATTCGCGGGCAACCACAGCCATGGCTGGTCATATACCACGAACAGTCGGATTCCTGTGCTCTTCATGCCGGTGATGTCTTCCGGAGGTCTCCAGACGAACAGAACGACCTTCTCTCCGCCAGCGGCCATTCACCGCATCTTCTGCCGCGAATACCACGCCTTTTAAGCAGCGCCGGGAGAAGCGCAGTCCCTTGCCGATCGGTGTAGCCGCCTTTAAAACTGCCGGATCGAACTGCGGATGCAGAAGGTATCAGGTTTCTGGGATCGATCATCGCAACCTTCCTGCTCCATCTTCATTCCCTCGTCCTGATCGCAGGCGATCTTCAGAGCCGCAGGAGCGATTCTCTTGCCGTTACGGCACTGCAGCATGTACAGCTTGCCATTCTCGACGGTAAATTCCATATCACCATGTCATGATATTGATCTTCCAGCGTCTTGCAGCATTCAGGAAGTCGCCTCAAGCTGGGGAACTGCTCCATCTACAATCGGCATCAGTTCTGACACCGGCACCACGTCTTCCACCTGCGCATTGGTCAGAATTCGCCCATCAGCTTCTCACCAGTTGCGGGATCTCTGGTGAATGCCACACCGGTTCCGGAATTCATTCAGGTTACCGAAGACCATCGGCACTTGACATTGACGGCTGTTCCCCAGGAATAAGGGATGTCATTGTCTCCTACGATAGACATTTGCTCTCCAGGTTGTCAGGAACCGACTTGGCTTCAATAGCTAACTTCAGCTGCTCGACCGGATTGAAGGGAAGTCCTGTCCAGCTGTTTCTTATATTCCGCCTTGAACTGTTCCTGGCTTCTTCAGATCCTTAGCGTCAGGTCGATGTCGTAGTAGACGCCCTTCTCCACCTTCATCTTGTCAATCAGCTGTTCAAAGCCCTATTTCTTGCCGACTTCCATGACAACATCCGAGAACATCTGGATGAATCTGCGGTGAGTCATACACAAAACTCAATTCGGATCCGGATTTCCTGGATCATCGCTGCAACCACTTCACGTCGTTCAAGCCCAGATTTCAGAATGGCATCCATCATACCGGGCATGGAAGCGCGTGCACCGGGAACAGGTGAAACCAAACGGATTCTTGAGATCGCCGAACTGTTACCGTTCTCCTCTTATCTTCTTCACACCGTCCATCGCCTGTCCCATGATCTCATCATTGATGACCATCTTCGTAATACTGTGTGCAGGCTTCCGTCGTGATGGTGAAGCCCTGAGAGCTGAGGCCGATGTTGGTCATTTCCGCAAGGTTTACTTTACCGCCGAAGCTGCGTATTGGCATTTCCTCGTTGAACATATAAACCCGTTTTGCCATTTGCCGTTCCTCGTTTTTCTGCGCCGCATTGTCATCACGAATGCTCACATGCAGCATAAACACGGAATCCGCGGTCGGTTTCCCGAATCACTTTCTTTATGATAAGTTCTGCCTGGAGCGGATACCTGTTACCCTTTGGAACGCCAGAAAAACCAGCCTTACACAGTGAAATTCAGCATGCAGTCCACCCTTTGGAAGAAAGCTGTCAAAATAAAGAGAGGTCGAAAAGCTTTGGTTGTCTTCCAAATCCTTCTCGGAACGAATCGTCCACATGGAGGTGGCGCATGAAACCACGCGCGGCACAGACGCGGAAGATTATTTCTGCAGCGGTAATTATAAGCTATAAAGTCCAGAATGTGTCAAAAATTGCAGAGCAGATGTTTGACAAAAAATGAAAAATTCTTGCGCCGATCATGACGCAGGATCGAAAGGGTGAACAACTGTCCGCGGAACACACTCCGGGTGGAAAGCGGAACCCCAGCATACAAAAGGTTGAAAAGACTCGATGCAATAAATCCCTTTTTGCCATATTCCCACCAAAAGCGCATCGGCTTTTTTCACAAAGAAATCAGTGTCTCATATTGAGTTTCACAATGAGCGGCTGCTGCCGTCACCGATTCAAAACCTCTTCAAACGTGGAATCTTTCCTCCAGGTCTGGTGGGCTCTTGAAGCTCTGAGGTATAATCCAGGACCCTTCCGGATACCTCCGGTGTTTCCGGAACATCGAAGGAAAGCACCCTCTTTGGACGCTCGCAACGCTCCCACATTCTTCTCCTTTGTGCTCTCCTCTCTTACCATGCGTACCAATGTCCCGTCGTGGAACTACGGAACACCGTCGTCAGCTGTACGTCAGCTCAATCGTATCCGCATCAACCGCACGGCGAAACGCCGCAAGCAGATTCTCCGGTATCCCGGCGGAATGGTCAGCCAGCCGCAGTGCGCCATAGGAACTCCATAAACGGTTCTTTTCCGGGTCTGTTCCCACATCCGTGGCATCACCATCAAGATACAGTACCGTAAAAAATAACCACACTCCAGCATCGAGCAAATAAGCGATCATCCTACATCCATCTCCTTGATATCTGGTCACCACAGAAATTCATAGGTACAGAAACCACCGAAAAAATCATTCTCCGCTGAAATATATCTTTCTTCCAGCGGAAAATGATTTCACACTTATCGTAAGGGACAAGTCCTTTCCCCATATCACCAGCTGCCTTCTCTTAAAAAAGCAACATACGGCAGGTGCGGTTCCGAACGTTCACCCTCTATCGTGTTCCCTGCGCATCACTTCCACCATCTTGAAGTAGCTGATATCACCTTCCAGATGATCAAACCTCCCTTCAATCTCGTGGCGGCGTATGGTGGTGATCATTCAGTTCTTTACGCCGACGTATGTTTCCTGCGTAACCTTCATTAATCCTGAATAATTCCAGACAGGTTGAAATCTTACTCTTACGGCTGTTTTGGAGGTTCAACCGCATCAGTATTGCTGATCTCTCCTGTCTCTGCCTGGTATTTTTCCACGCCCTTGATGACGAGACCGAACTTGTCCATGGTCTTGCTTTAATTTTCCTGCTGCTCAGAAACTGCGACTGAGACAGTATCCATGATACTAACCGACTACCGACTGCTCGACAGCTCTCTGATGACCTCCTCGATGCTGGTCGCAGATTCGCTCGACTGGTTGACCAGCTTTCGAATTTCATCCGCAACACCGCGATCGCCGTTTCAACTGGCCGCCTCAATCGAAGCGATGAGCAGAGGAATTGGTTCTGCTGGCGTGTCCGTGATGATGTTGATGGCCTCTTTGATCTTCTCCGCAGACTCATTGGTCCTTGCCACCTGTTCCTGATATCTCAATCGCCTCAATCGACTGGTCATTCAGGTGGAGAAGGATTCCCGGATAATGGCGCTCGATTCGTCGGAGGCTTTTCGTATCTCCATTGTGGTGAAGATCCTCTACATTCGATAAAATGCGCCGATCCCCGCCGCCCATATCTCCCATATCATGGGTGACCGTATCAGCGATGCCAGACTGATGACAACTGTGAGATGTGCTCTACCGCCTTGCTGATGTTGCCCGCCGCCTCATCGGACTGGTTGGCCACGGTGGAGAGATTCACTGGCTTTAGCAACGTTGCCATAAAGTGCAAAATTCCTTCACCGCCGCTCTCTCGGCAGGCGAAGCTCTGAATGTGCCATATCACGATTTCATCCGAACGCTCCATGACCTTGCAGTCATCGGCTGTCAGGTCTCCCGAGGAAGAACCACGATGTAATCCGATGCCTTTTGAATCTTTGACATGCGTCTGGATTCAACACGCTGGCAATCACTCCAGCAAGAGAACCACCAGTCCCGCCAGGATCAATTGGAAAACGCATAAGATCGACGCTGATTCATTTTGGCTCGGGACCCTGCAAGTCATTCGATAATCGATTGATCAGCATTTCTGACCGGCATCATAACAGACGAAATCTTCTCTCCGTTCACCTCTCATGGTGGACATATAGGTCGACCCTTTTAATACCTGATCCACCACACCGCCACTGGGTTGGTTCCGACGACTCTTTGCTAGAGTGTCTTCCACCGTCGTTAAGGTCGTATCTCCGTAAAAGGTGGGCTCAGCCGGTCGCTTCCGTTGTCGACCAGTTAAAATCTCCGGTCGTTCCAGTCTCATATACATCTCTTTTTATCCTGACGATAATCTCCATCACCAGAATATGCAAGGACGCCGCTAAACCTGCCGAAACACTCTGCGAAGCACTCCTCGATGATCTTCTGCTGATGATGCCCGCCGAAACAGTGACGATCATCTCATGATAAAAAGCGGATTCACCGTCATCAGCAAAACCGCGCCATCATGTTGATCTAACTTCCGTCCTTCATCCTCCATCCTCCTGATTGGCTCCTGCAGTGCAGCATACATGGACTTTTAAAAAGACATTTCGTCTCAACAAATCCTTTCATTGAAACAAAATGTCTAAGGCACTTCTGTATATCGAACATTACAGATGTAGAGGAAATGCGATTCTGGAAGATTTTTACCACGCTTTTCCGTTGGAAAATTTCCACTGATGTACGATCCAATGAGTCCTCTAGGTTTTTCTTCACTTGCTCTGGCCTTCGGGAACATAAACTCTTCTTGCCGCACGCTGATCGGCGCCTCTTCCTCCCCTGCCTGCTCACCCGCAGGCCTTCGCCGGATGTGCTGCCTCATCTTTCTGCATTTGCACATCTGCATGGTCATTCGCCGAATGTCCTCCTCTTCCTCTTTCAGTCTGCACTGCACATCCGCCTGGTGCGCTCTTGCGTCCTGCTGATTCTGCCCGTCGAAAGCGCCTGATCTTCTAACGGCACCTCGTCCGGGTGCAACCGAGGCTTGGTGGCTCCTGCTCACCGTCGGCTGTTTTCCGCTTGCGTCAGCACTTGTGTGAAAAATGCCGCGCCTCGAGCATCAAAGAAGCGACGCCTCCCTTTGCCACATTCAGCTTCCGCGCCCTGCCGGATAGTTTGGCCTCCCTCCCGCACGCAGGCTTCTTCTCTGCGATAGCGCAGACAAACCGATCTCAATTCTTCGTTTCTACTTGCTCTGTAGCAGTGATCGTCTTTTGATTGTGTCTCTGGTCCGCTTTTCATTGTCAACACCTGTCCGCCTGACTTATGATGGTATCATTGCCAATCGTATTTTGCCATAACTTTCATGTAGTTTTCATAATTAATTATGTGTCAAAGCCTTTACGGCAAACATGTATCCTGGGATTGCTTCAGTGATCCTGAAAGTGTCAGTTGTCCTCTTCGAGTTCATCCATCTGGTGAGACCAGTCGTTTTCTGGCCTCCTCATCCCGAAAGCCAGGTACTCGTCATGGGTGAGTCGTTTGTCGGTCAGGCTGCCATCCGGCAGGAATCTCCGTGATACGAGTGGCCGTGGTCTCTGCACCTGATGATCCTCTGGGCAGGCAGCTCCACGAATCTGGTCATCCCGTTGTTGAGGGCGGTATCATCGATTCCATCTCAGGTGATTCGTCGGCTCGTCAAAGATCAGGTCGTTGGCACCGAAATATCATCTTGAGACTAGGAACGGCACCTTTTCTCCTCCGGAAAGAACCTGAGACGTTTCACCGTCTTCTGCAGCATTCTGCCCAGAAAGCCGCGCACTGGGTGGCATCTTTGTTTTCGGAATATCCCGTCAGCCATTCGGCGATGGTTGCATCGAATCAAAACTCCTTCATTAGAATCGCGGGAAAATAGGACAGAGAAGTGGTAATCACTTGTACTGCCCCTCATCACTTCAACTCTCCCGTCAGAATGCGGAGAGGTGGTCTTGGCCAGTTCATTTCCATCCACAGAGCGATCTTATCCTCCCTCTGCACAGTGAAAATGGTCCACGGATCTTGACGCCGTTTTAACGTCTTGCTGATTCCCTCCACTTCCAGTACTTCGTTCCAATCTCTCGATCGGACGGAAATCGATATAGGGATATTTTCTGCTGGAAGGGCGGATGTCGTCAGTTCGATTTTTCTCCAGGGCCTTCTTTCTGGACGTCGCCTGTTTGGACTTGGAAGCATTGGCGGAGAGACCTGGCGATGAAACTCCTTTAATTCCTCATCTGCTCCTCTCTTCTTGTTTGCCTCCTTCATCTGGCGCACCATGAGGCTGGGACGATTCATCGCAGAAATCGTAATTTCCGGCGAACAGCGTGATTTTGCCGCTCGTCAATATCCGCAATATAAGTGCAAACCTATTGAGAAATAACGGTCGTGCGAAACCACAATCACGGTATTTTCAAAATTGATCGAAAACTCTTTCAGCCAGTCGATCGCATCCCTATCCAGGTGGTTGGTCGGCTCATCCAGGCAGCAGGATGTCCGGATTTCGCGAAAGCGCCTGGCCACAGCACCTTCACCTTCTGGCGCGCCTCTCAGGTCTTTTCATCAATTGATGATGGAACTCGGTCGGAATCCCCGAGGCCGTTGAGGGGCTCTCCGCATCCGCCTCGGCTTCCCAGCCGTTCATCTCGGCAAATTCTCCCTCTAGCTCACTGGCCTGATCCGTCCTCGTCACTGAAATCTTCCTTGGCATAGATGGCGTCTTTTCCTGCATAATCTGAAAAAGACGGGCATTTCCCCTGAATGACCGTACTGAGCACCACCTGATCGTCGTATTTAAAAGTCCTGCTCAAAAAGAGGCCTCTCGCCCGGTGTGATGAATACATCTCCACTCGTTGTCTCCAGACGACCGGAGAGATTTTTCAAAAGGTGGACTTTCCTGCGCCGTTGGCGCTGATGATGCCGTAGCGGTTGCCTGCTGTAAATTTGATGTGACGTCTTCAAAAAGCGCTTTTACCGACGCGCAGTGTGACATTGTTGCCTGAATCCATGCAAAACTCCTTTATTTTGATACGCCCGGGATGATTCTCTTCTCCCGTAACTTCTCCAACAGATCTTCCGGCACAAAGAGGTGACCGTAACCGGTCGCCAGATCTAGTCAGCTTGTTCTCGCCATGGAAAATCGCTGCCGCCGCTGATTCTCAGATCAATTCCTGCGCCAGCTTCCTGATGTAACGCTCATCCGCCTCGGTAGCGTCGGATAAATCGCCTCGATGCCGACGAGTCCCTCCTTCATCGTTTCTCAGGGCACTCTTAAATCCGCATCCGGCAGACGGTACAGCATGGGATGCGCCAGAACAGAACGCCTTCCGCCTCTCTAATCATCGAGACCACGTCACAGGGTGACCTTTTCTCTTGGCACATAGCAGGGACAGCCTTCTCGTCTCATTTTCTCAAAAGCCTCTTTGATGTCTTCACATATCCGTGGTTGAAGAGATATCTTCCGTAATGGGCGCGCGTAATCCGCTGCGTCCTGAAATTCCCTCATCAGCTGTTCGCAGTGACCGGCATCCCCGCCTCTGTCAGCACCACATCTTGTGATTTCTGGTGATACAGGTTCAATAAAATGCCTGAGATTCTGCTGAAAGCGCTCAGATGATAATTGATGAACAGACCAACCACATGAATATCATGATCTTCTTCATGAATCCGGAAGATGGTGGAAAATTCGATGCGGGGACCAGCTCCATCTGTGGCGCAACGTACCCAGTCCGCTGCCCTCGTTCAGGCCTGCCGTCGTGTCGTGATCCGTCAGTGCAATGGCGCTAAATTCTTCTTCGTACGCATAGGCCATCAGTTCTGACGGGGAAAAAGGTTCCATCGGACTCAGTGATGAGAATGCGATCAATTGCCCTCATACGTTCCTCCTATCAACCTTCAAAAAGCGGTTTTTATATCGTATCATAAAACCTCTACCACCGCAAACCGATGAGATCAGCCTCTGTCGCTCCCCGCGAGTCAGACATTTCTCCTGAAAGAGCAGTGGACTCTCCTGTAGCCGGGCGAATGTTTTTACAAAAGTTCTTTCATGTCTTCCGGAAGCAGCGCCTCAAGCCTGCAACTTCGAAAAAGGATGCGGCATGGTGATGAGGCACGCATGCAGGGCCGCCCGTTTCATCTGCCCCCTGATAAGACGGGTAGTGAGGTCAGTCTCCCAGCGGGGTGGCCGATCTGCGCCATGTGGATGCGGATCTGGTGGGTTCTTCCGATTTCTAAAATAAGACGCACGAGGGCGCAGCCCTCTTTCTGCTCTTCCACAGGTAATGGGTGCAGGCGCTCCTTCCCCTCGGATGCACCTCCCGAAGCAGTTTCTCTTCCGGAACCTTGCGGAGTTTTTGCCGTCACGATCCTTCTTTTCCGCACCGGCACGAAAGGGCGAGATGTTCTTTTCTGCTCCGTCCTGCGCCTGCTCAAAGGCGTCTTACACATTTGGGGTTGGCAAACAGAATCAGAACCAGAGGTCTCCTTGTCCAACCTGCACCTTCCCGGATTTTATGATGTTCGCCCTCCTCTTCGAAAATGTCCCGCCAGATCATTGGCGAAGAATCTAGAAAATGCCCATGAGACGGATGAGACACCATCCCAGCAGGCTTGTTCGAACAGACAAAATCCTCATCTTCATACACTAGAAAAGTTCTCCCTTTGCAGGCGAATCTTTCCTCTTCTTCCTGCCTTTCATGCAGATGGACTTCACCATCGCCTCCTGCACCGGATGCGCACCGTGACCCGCTTTCGCATTAAGCAGAATCCCGTCCTCCTCGCCCTTTGCATGCGGAAATCTCTCCCCGGGAGATGCAGCTTCTTCCTCAGGATCTCCAACACACTTCCCGTCTCTTCTTTTCCGATTGCATAGTGAACTTCTTATAAAGTTTCTGTTCACTGACTCATTCCACCGCCTTTAGGGTCACCATATCCATTTTCGAATCGTTTGTCACCATCCGGTTCTGAGAGAGAGACAAAAGGTGAAACCAGTAGCGAATGAGATAGCTTCTCAGGAGGCATTCCTGCCGAACATGACATTGTCCGCTTCCACCGTTTTTCCGAGCGCAGATCAGCATCACCTGCCTGCAGCAAGCCCGCCAGGATGCCCGTCACCGTCAGTGAAGATCCCTTCTCTGGTCACATAAGACGAGGTTTCTCCAATGTGAAAGCCCAGCACGCGAAAGGGTGAAAGCTCTCTATTACGCTCGGAAATGTTCAGGTTCGTCAGATTAAACAGCACCACACGCCAGTGCCCCGCTGCCACAATGATGATCATGACTGCGGCGTTTTACCCCCATTAAGGGAATTTTCAATCTGCTGCCGGTAGATTCCAATCCGTTCGCAGGAAGAAACCTCGAAGCGGTCGCCAATTTCCCCGAATCCTTCAACTGTTCCGCCTGCGAAATCCCCTCCGGTATTTGAGCAAAACGGTATTGATTTCGCTGTCTTTCTTGTTTCGCTTCCCGTCAGGGGACGAGTGACTCTTCCTGGCTCATAAGAGACATAATGGTTAAAATAATTTTTCTACAATGCCCGCCACACACGAACCCGGATGGTTTCCTTCTCTTCTTTCCTGTTTTTCCCTCTCTTCCCCGATGTCCTCTTCGCTCTCCTGTATCTGAAGACGAGATCTCGTCTCCCCTGTACATGCAGCAGATCCATATGCATCTTTCTGGTGATCAGTGCCCTTTGTCTTCTCTAAGCGCCTCCTGTCATCCTTTCCCTCCCCGTTTGCAGGGGTAAAAATCATGCGCAAACCGGTCCGGGTCTCCACCACATAGAGGACACATCCTTAACAGGATCGACACCTTCCGCAGCAACTTTGCAGCTGTCCGTATGAAAGTTCATAGTGTTCTGCCACCAGGGGGTTCTTGCGGATTTTTGCAAGCAGGCTGTCGTACTGCTTCCCGCTTAAGCCTTCGCCTATCTTTAACACCGCCTGATACGGATGATCTCATCAAACTGCTTCGACATCACGGAATAAATCGCATCGTGAGGCCCCAGCCCGTACCAGAAGCGCCGTACACCCCAGCACGCCGGTGTCGTCATCAGAAAGCGGATCTTATAGCCGAAACAGATTGCGGAACATGACCTTGGTCAGGAAACGAAGCCTTTTCAGAAGGCATCCTCTAGAAGAATGCGCTTCCCCGCTTCGGTGCCCTTGGTCTCATGAGCTCTGCCGGCGTTTCGCTGTAATCCGCTTTACCACAGATGAGGGCAGCCGTGCCCACCAAGAAAGATGGCCGTGCCGAGAGAATAGAACCAGATGAAGGGGTCGGCACCAGTTTCAGTGAAGGCAGATCGTGAGATAGAAGTCCAGGCTGACACTACGGATCATCGGAACCAGCGTCGATCCCCAAATAAGTCCCGTCAGTCCTCTAAAAGGAGGCATAAAAGGCATAGGACAGGTGTTTTCCCAATGGAAAGGCGAGATATCATGGCCTTCCAGACGCCGAGTTTCCGTTCTTTCCTCTTCCACCATGCGTGTTGAGCTGGTCAAACGGAGGGGTCGCTGCCAGATAGAAAATGATCGGAAGGGCATCCCCAGCGCAGCCATCCGATCGGCATCCGAAGAAAAAGAGCATGTATCCTGCGTTCTTATCTCTTCCAAGCAGATGGCCCCGGCTTCCTCAATCCTCTTCCTCTCCGGGCGACTGCTTTTGCTGCACGCCTGTCGCCTCTTCTTCCATCCTTTTTGGCATCTTCTAACAAGGACGCCTTCGTTTTCTGCACCTCTCCTTCGTTTGGCAAGAGGGCATTCTGCCTATAAACGACTGCTTTTGCATCTCCTGCTCCAGCTGCGCTAAATCTGCTTCTCCACCTGCGGCATTTTCGAAGAGAACGGTGCTCTGCTCTTTTCCGCAACCTTCTTGTCGATCTCTTTAGTCAGCTGCTCCTTACGCGCTGTGCAAGCAGTTCCTTCGTCTCCTCCTTCAGGAGTCAATACTTTTTGCTTCCTTGTCGTAGGCCCTCGTGTAGCGATCCGAGGCTGCTTTGTCCCTGAAGGTCGCCACCACAAAGGAATAGGCATCCTGCGAAAATTCCTTCTTCGGCAGATGAGACACAGGCCTCCACCGTGCACGCTTCCGACGCTGCTGGTGCCGTGATTGTCTGTCAGAAAGACCGGACTTGCCACCACCCCGCAGATCCGGTGGGTCAGGTGCCTTGGCAGATCCTTCATTTTTGTCTCCGGCAAAGGGATGGAATCCCCGATCTGTACATCCGTAAGATTCTCGCTCCACCACATTTCCGCCTCTTTGCTCTTCGGATTCGGAAGCCTCCCCTCCTTCAGCCACAGACGGTCGATGTGATCCGGCAAAGAATAGAGGGATACCGTCTTGCCCTGCCACTTCAAATCACAGCGGTATCCCCGCTGCATCCAGAACCTTTTCGTTGCAAAAAGCTTCTGCGCATCCTTTTTCCAGCCGATGGTGAAAAGCGCTGTACATCCATCAGGTTTTTGCCTGAAAAGTAAGCGCCGCCGTATGCTTCATGTCCGGTGCGGTGACTCTGCAGACCGGAGAAAGACCCGACGGCAATCATCACCAACAGGAAAGGAAAAACCGCTTCCTGCTGTGCAGAATCTCTCGATGAGTTCCACTTTCTGTATGTTGGAAGATTTCTTTTTCTACCATTGAATCTCTTTTGCCGCCTTCGGATTACCTTTTTCTACCATTGAATCTCTTCTACCGCCTTCGGAGTTTCGTTATCGCTCACACTTGCCACCCTTCCGTCCTTTACACGAATCACACGGTCCGCCATCGGAATCAGAGCCGCATTATGGGTAATGACCACCACGCTCATCCCGCTCTCCTTCACGGTACGTTGTAGTAAGGTCAGCACCTGGCGTCCGGTTTGATCGTCCAGTGCGCCAGATCGGCTCGTCGCGAAACGGGAGTTTCGGTTTCTTCGCCAGCGCCCTGGCAATCGCTCTCTGCTGCTCGCCTCCGGACAGCTGTGCCGGAAGGTGATCCATTCTCTCCTGTAATCCGACACCGGCAAGCGCCTCTTCCGCCTCCATGTGCTCTTTGCAGATCTGTGCCGCCAGTTCCACGTTTTCCTTTGCCGTCGGGTTCGGAATCAGGTTATAGAACTGAAAAGACGAAGCCGATGTCAAAAGCGTCTGTAATCCGTCAGTTGCCTCTCATTAAACGCACTGATCTCTTTGCCATCCACAAAAATCTCCCGCGGTGGCGATGTCCATCCGCCGAGGAGATTTTGAAGGTCGTTTTTCCGGCGCCGGAAGGCCCGACAATCGCGTAAATGCTTTCCCCTTTCGATCTCAAAGAGCCTTCTTTGGCGCCTCTACCACTACCTCGCCGGTCCGGTATTCTCTACCTACTTCGTGAAAACGGATATATGACATCCTCAATGATCCTTCTTTCTATTCTCCTCTTACGCGGATCTCTGCATGCCGGGCACTTCCTGCTAGCCTGTGGCGAGAGCCGGAGAACCCCTCCTTCCCCTCTACGGGTAGAAGCTTCCTTTAAATCCTTCCCGCAAGCGGAAGAGCAGTCTTTCCATCTCTCCGTCAGGGTATACAGATAACCGCAGAGTGCTTTGAACCCCGTCGCCTTATGATAATCCGACGAGGCTCTGGTTCTTTGCCGGGCTTGCCGTTCTGGCATTTCTTCCCCTTTATAAATCTCTCTCCTTCTTATTCAGAAAGGAAAAATCTCTTCGATCCAGTCTCGCCTGGGCAGCTGCATTCCTGCCCCACCTTCTCTTTGTTCAGTTGTTTTGAGCGATTGGCTTCTTCTGCCACCTTGGTGCGGACAATCAGCTCAAAGACCACATCGCCGACAAAGGCAAAAGGTTAACGGCGAATACGCATCATAATTCTTTTCCGGAAGCCGAAAGGTCTCCCGAATCCGGCCAGCCAGCCCTTCCTGAGGCATCAACGCTTCGCTTTGGAAGCGTCAACTCTTCACGGTCCACTTGACGCCCTCTCTCGTATCTTCCAGCACAATTCCCTTAGACAGCAGTTCTTCCCGAATGGCGTCTGCAGAGCAAAAGTTCTTTTTCCTTCTTGGCTTTTGTCCTCTCTGCAATCTGCTTCAATTTCCTCTTCACTGAGTTTCCAGCTGCGCTTTTTCCGTCTTTCTTTCCGCAATCAGCCGGAACATCATAAGCTTCACGTCTCCTCCTTCAGCAGACGGATATACGCCTTGGAGGAATTCTCGTTTACCGTCGTATTGGCAAGCCTCACCAACTCGAATACAACAGAAATCGCATCTGCTGTATTGAAGTCGTCATCCATCACTCTGCGATAAGCTTGTTCATACTCCCCTGCCTTTGCCTTGCCAAGCCCCTCTTCCTCAAAGAGCTCTTCCTGTCTGTCCTCTTTTTCCAGCGCAAAATTTAGATTGGAGACGCAGTTCACCACTCGTGCATAGGACGCCTGCACTCTCCATCAACTTGTCCGAAGGTGGGGGACTTCTGTAATGTGCCGACAACATGAAGAGACGCAGCACCTGCGGGTCATATTTTTGCAGAATGTCTCTGACGGTAAAAAAGTTACCTAAAGACTTGGACATTTTCCGATTATCGATGTTTAAGAAGGCATTGTGCATCCAGTATCTGGCAAAAGATATGGTGGCTGCAGCTCTCGGACTGCGCAATCTCATTCTCATGATGCGGAAAGACCAGATCCTCTCCGCCGCCATGAATGTCAATCCTCTCCCGGGTACCGCTTGCTCAGCGACGGGCATTCGATATGCCAGCCGGACGACCGTCACGCAGGGAGACTTCAGAAGGTTCCCCCTCCTTCTTGGGCTTCCAGAGAACAAAATCAGCGGATCCTCCCTGCTTCCTCTTCTCCGGAAACCTTCAGGCGCGTTCTCCGCTTCTAAGATCGTCCAGATTCTTGTGCGACGAGCTTGCCGTAACCCTCGAAACTTCTGGTTCTGAAAATAAAGCCGTACCGTCTTTGCCACATAGGCGTGTCCGCCTGCAATCAGTTCTTCAATCATGGCAATCATGCCAGCCGATTTCTTCTGTCGCCAACGGATGTTTGGTGGCAGGCAGGATATTCATCGCCTTCATATCTTTTTGCATTCTTCAATATATCTCTGCGAAATCACCGAAGCGTCCACATTTTTCCTCGTTGGCAGCCTTGATGATTTTGTCATCGACATCCGTGAAATTGGAAACATAGTTGACCTCATACCCGCTATACATAAAATAGCGGCGTACCGTGTCAAAAAAAATCATCGGTCTGGCGTTTCCAATATGAATCAGGTTGTATACGGTCGGTCCGCAGACATACATGCGACCTTTTTTCCTCAATCGGCTTTTCAAATCTCGATCTTCGACATGGTATTAAAATCTGAATCATCGGTTTCTCTTCCTCCTCTCCTTCATGCAATCTGTTTCTGCTTCTGTCCTGCTCTCGGTGCGGTCTTATGAAACTCTTCCCTCCGGCTCGTCTTCCGAGCTCTTCCTCTCAGTGCGGTCTTATAGGCTCTTCCTCCCGGCTCTGTCTTCCGGGCTCTTCCTCTCCGGTGCGAAACAGACTCTTCCTCTCCGGTGCGGGACGGACTCTCCTGCCCAGGCAGAAGGCGTCACGTCACCCTGCATTCCCTGCAGGTGCAACCGCATCTCCCCGCCTCCTTCCGCAGCCGGTGTCTTCTCCGTTTGATAAGTGACATTTCTCGAAAAAGCGTCCTGTGCGGAAGTGAGGCAGACCGCCTGACGCGGCAATGCCCTCGCCTTTTTCCGGTAAACCAAGCCCTTCTTCCGTGGTCGCCTTCACATTGATCTGATCTACCTCAAAGGTCCAGCGCCTTTGCAAGATTTTTTGCATCTGTCGATAAAAGGGCGCATCTTCGGCGCTCTGCGCGATCGTAATCGCATCAATATTATCGATCCGAGAGCCCTCTCTCAGCAACATTTTCTCCGACCTGAGCAAGGGTTTGCGGGAATCCGCTCCCTCCACTTTGGATCTGATCCGGAAAATGTGTTCAATGCCTCGCCCTGGCGCGGCAGCTCCCAGCAGACATCCCGACACTGCGTGCCAGCATCCGCATCCGAATCTCAGCGGTCCCTTTTCATGCGGAATCTCCACCCGCCGATGATACATTTTCTGCCTTCTACCAGCCTGTACATCATAACCTGTTCCTATTCTCATGCAGATGCTGAGCAGCACTCCTTATCTGCGCCGATTTCGCTCTTCTTACCTATGCCTTTTGCCTCTTTCGGCAGGTTTCTGATGAACCCCTGCTCTTATCCTCTGAAGTCGGATGTCTGGCTGGTCCCCTGCTCTTATCCTCTGAATCCGGACTTTTAACTCTTGCGCCGTCGTATCTTGCACGCTTCCTGCACCATTTCAGGATCCCCGCCGCGAACGGCAAAAACCTCCTTCATCTTTGCAGACATTCATTTGCCTTGTTCTGCGGAAGCCGATGACAAAGAAAACCTCCCTCCACCTTTCTGGAGAAAACCGCACAAGGACAGCGCCCCTCTGCATGAGCTGATTCGCCGCCTTTCTAGAAGACTTCCTCTTCCTCTCCTCCTTTAGGGAAGAGTACGAGACTCTCTCCTCGTTTCCGGAAGTTCCTGAATCCGGTAGGACAGCAGTTCCTCCATCTGCTTGAGACACTGAAGCTTCCACTGCCAGATCTCCTGCTGCATCTGATGAAAGCGAGTCAGCAGGTTCTCATGAAAGTGGTGCATTCCTGCGCAAGCGACGTACCATCCATGCTCTTTTTGAAAAAGGTGATAGGCTCTTTCGCCGCAGCAAAGAAGACCGGGTTCCTTCTTGCCAATTCTGAAAGGACTCTACCTTGAGCAGATTCACCTCCCCGTCCTTTTTCGACGTGGGGCGCACAACAGGCGCAGACATCAACGCCGGGGATCGTGACGAGCCTAGGGCTTTCGGAATCAATTTCCCTTTTTGCTGCGCCAGGTGAGCTGCTTCTGTTTCCTCCGCAGACGGAAAGAAGGCGGTCACGGGCGAGATTCTGTCTGATGATCCGATTGGCAGCTTCCTCCAGCTCTCTAATCTGTTCCTCTTGCAGCCTCCGTCCAAAGTCCATGGTGACCTCATCAGTCTCCCAGATGAAAACCGACGTTATGATAACCATAGCGGCGATTCACCAGACCGGACATGTTCACGCCGTATGCTGCATCTTGTCATAGCGAACCTCAAAGTCCAGTTTGGCAAAGACTTCCGTACCCGCCTGGAACACCTGCCCTCGTGCCTGGTGCAACCTGCTCCTCACCTAGTACCACCTGTCCTTCGTGCCCAGGTGCAGCCTGCTCCTCGTGCCAAGATGCAGCATGCTCCTCATGCCCGGGTGCAACCTCTCCCTCGTGCCCAGGTGCAGCCTCTCCACTCTACCGGGATCAGCTGCTCTGACGGTATGGATGAGGATGCCGTCCTGCAGCGCCTGAGACACCCAGTGGGGACCCCCTCTGCCAGACCCATCCCGTATCACGGACTGTCCTCCTGCATCGGAGCAGACTGATCAGAAATCAGGTTTCTGACTTCCATCCGAAAGCGCTTGCAGGAAAGCACTCTTGCCCTGAACTCCCGGCAATAGGCGTCCTCATACATAGCTTCTTCGTCGGTATCATTTCTTCCTTCACGTTCCGCGTCTCCATTTCCTTAGCAATTATAATCCATTCTACGGAACGCACGAGATTACAGTGGAGGAAGAGCACCAACCACGCTGTTGTCAACAAAGAGGAATAGATTTCAACCATTCAGTGGCGGCGTAGAATTTGTAAAGTTCGCTTTGAGACAAGGCTTCCTGACAGTGGGATGGTTATTGCGAAGGTACCGACACTATCTACGCTTTTCCTCCAGTTTGATTCTATCCACCCTCAGAATACTGTAAATATAATCATCATAGAAACAATTCTTATATAAGTGATGATCGCGCAGTTTTGCATCAATACTACGTCCACAATACTCTAGCAGTTTTCTTGAACTGAAGTTTATTTTCACATGTTTGAGCATATATTTTATTCACGTCACTACAATTTGTGGTTTGACATATAATCTTCTCCACCCTATCCTTAGTATCCTTACCAATTTTTCCATTTCCTAGAATGATAACCTAATCACCGGAACAAGCGATTTTCTGGTTCCTGTCACAGATCCAGATACCACAAAAAGCAGAAACGAAAAACCCTCCATAAAGCACGTATAGACAAGGACATCGCAGAGGGTTTGTTGGTTTCAACTGTCAAAGATATAGCGCACTGACAAGGCTTTGACTATGGGGTTCCGGTCCGGCGATCCCGAGATGGAAGGAACACTGTGGTTTGAAACGCCGTCCCGGAATGGAACTTATGCGGTGCTTAAGACGCTTCCTGCAGTACCCGGTTTAATGTACCGGTCACTCTTCTTCACCTTGTCACTTCCGTCTTCAGCGCAAAAGCAAGTTCCGGATATAATAACTTCTCTGAAGAGATAACGTTCATTCATGGAAGCCAGCTTCTTGCCGTTTTGGGTGCGCTCGATGCGGAGCTTATAGAGTCCTTCACCAGCGCAAGCATTTTCCGAGTGCATCATTTCTCTTTACTACTTCCGCAATCTCCGCCTCTGCCTTCTTGCCGGTCGAAACAGACAGGCTGTCCATTTCTTCCAGATGATCCATCAGCTCCTTGGCTTCTTCTTCACTGATCACATCACGCATCTTGTCTTCGCCGCCATCGACCGGCACACAGAGCACAGCACTCTTATCGGATGCAGAGGATAACTGATAATGAGCTTCTCTTTACCGGCGGAAGAAACGGCGGGATGGCATATCCTTCAGCATGCAAAGACCACGGCTCATAAACTACGACTTCTCCCTTCTTCAGCATTGTACCTCCTGTCTGGAACAGTCAAATATGTGAAGCGCATTTGGCTTTCAACACTAAAAAGATCATAGCATTTTTCCGATATAATTAAAATACCTCTTCGCCGGAAGATACATGAAATGTTCCACAAAATATTTGTCCATCGTGAGGATTAAAACTGCTTGAAAGAGTCTGTGTGGTCGTATGTAAATCCGTCTTATCCATGACATGGCATGGGATCGCAGGTTCCCGTCATAATAGCTAGCACCAGACGCCCTCCCTTTGTCTGTCACAGAAGGCGTACCGCAGCATTTCCCGCACCCGCCTCCGTCGTCAGTCCTGGTTCTGATAGGGTCTTGCAATCCAGTATCCTGAGTTCCGCTTCGTCTCTTTTCTTCCTCTTGCCCCACTCGGGCTCATGATTAAACCGATGGAGACCGATGGCTCATTGTCTCCTCCCTTCCTTGTGATGGCAAAAATGCCGTCTCAAAATGGTCCGAATCATATTTCCGGAATAAATCCACAGACTCATGCGGAAAGGCCACCCGCATTCGGTCCGGTTTCGGATCGGAAGCATAACAAAGCGCCTGTGCATCCGCTACTCGTCTTTCCACGGGCGCAAAATCAGACGCTTTGTCTCCGGCTATGGTTGGAAATCCGAGAGATCCTCGTCATGCGGCAGGCTCTTTCTCCGCATCCATCTTCAAGCTTCGGGCAACCCATAATGCCCTGATTGTCATTCGAGACTTGCAGAACAATATAATGATCCAGATCCTCCGCTCTCACTTTGTACGGATGTAACCGTTCCTTATTCTTTTGACCTTGCTTCGTATCAACGGGAAGATGATGCTGATGCATCACGCCTCCACCGAAGATAATCACCTGCGGACTCAGGCATGACACAGGACTGCACCGCCTGCGCGAGTGTTCCGCCTCAAATTCCCCAGACTTCCGGGCGCTTTGCGAGACTCTTCGCCTCTTCCTTCCAGCGGTCCTGAATCGCCGGACCGCTTGCCATGCCTTCTAAACAGGTTTCCGTGAAAGGGGCAATGTCCCTTATAGGTGTCCACCCTGTGCCGGTACCATCTGAATATGTCCCGCCTCCGGATGCAGCATGCCATGTAGAGCCTTCGTTGGTCGCCAATCCGGCGCCGATTCCGGTGCCGACGGTGAAAATAGACGGCATCCGTCAGCCTTGGCACGCCCCAGGTCACTTCCCCAGCAGAGACCGTTGACATCGCGTATCGAAGCCGACCGGAGGTTGCAGGGCCTCCTTCACCGCTCCACAATGTTATAATTCTGCCAGGAATTTTTCCGGAGTGGTCGTGATATAACCATAGGTGCTTGAATTCCTGTTCAGATCAATCGGCCCGAAGCAGGCAATGCCGATTGCCCGAATCTCTCTCTCTTTATCCAAGATTCTCGGCATCGTTTCTTCCGGTGTCGTTGTCGGGATGGATGCTGTTCAAAGATCCTTCCGTTCTCATTTCCCAGTGCGCAAATCATCTTGGTTCCGCCTGCTCCAGTGCTCCGTACATCATGACCGTTCCTCGGTTCCTTCCCTATGCTGTTGTAAATTTCTGTTGTCAGATCACCATCTCCGGGATGGGACTTCGTTCCTTACAAAAAGCTGTTTAGTAAGACGTTTCCTTTTTACAAAAACGGATCTCTATCCTGTTTGGATACCTATGTCCTATGACTGTCTGCTGCCCTGCGAATACAGAAGCCGTTTCCAATAACTTATTCTTCAGCTGGTCCTCGATCTGTCCCAGTTCGCCTCTGCGATTCTGCGCTTTCTCTTCCCTCCGACTGAATCTTCACCGCTTCATCCAGTGTAGAGATCAGTTCCGCGTTCGTCCTGCTTCAAGGTCGATATCTCGACGCCTCTTTCCAGTTCCTTCGCATTCTCGATCGTTGCCGTTTTCAGCTTCTGGGCATTCTTTTTCAAAAGCTCATTGGTCATATCAGACACTTCTCTCTGTGCCTTGGCCGCCTGCGCCGAATGCTCAATGCCGAGGCGATGACCATCTGGGATTTCAGAGAGGGAATCGTGTTGACAATCGTCGACTGAATCTTCTGTGCCATCTCCGTATCGGAAGACTGCATGAAGACGAATCTGCGGCCCGAGTCTGCAATGCAATATTTCTGGTCAGTTCCAGATCATAGAGCTTCTTCTCAAACCTGGTGCCTTATCATCCAGATCGCCAGCTGCCTGTGCATCCTGCGGAAGGCCGGAGACGCGCCTTCTGCTGCATGCTTCTTTGAGATCGGTCGCGCGAATTTCCGCCAGTCTCTTCTTCCTGCCAGGATGTACATCGTCAGCTCTTTGAAATAGGTCAGATTCATGTCGTACATCTTATCGAGCATGGTGGCGTCCTTCATGAGCGTGATCTGGTGCTTCTCCAGCTCATTCGTGATGGTCGTCACATTGGTCTCCACCTTGGCATATCTGGTCTGCAGCGCCGCCGCTTGCTCATTCTGCGCCTTGAAAAGCAGCCCAGAATTCCCTTTTCGTTGTCGTCACTTCCAGTTTTTGAGTTGACAGGATCGGGTTGACACCATTTCACCGGTTTCCCCCAGATCCTTGGTTCTTACCGACTCCAGGGTCTTTTCGAAAAATCCGCCAGCTTTTTCTGCGTGCCCGTCCCGTAATTCAGGACTGCCGTCGTATTCGTGATATCAATCTGTCTGGAAAAATCATCCACCTGCTTCTGCTCCTGCGGTGTCAGATTGGCCTCCTGTGCCAGCTTTTCTTTCGGAGACAGGGTTTGTGTCTGCTAACACCGGTGCCTGTACGTTCTCCATCTGCAGGACAGGTGCCTGCAGTGCGCTCTCCATCTGCAGGACGGGCCTGCAGTGCGCTCTCCATCTGCAGGACAGGTGCCTGCCAGGGACGGGTGCCTGTTGCGCTGCCAGTTCCTGTTCTTCAAATGACAATACCGGTGAGGGTATCTGTTGTCCTGTCCGTTCTTCATCTCTGCCATCTGTTGTCCTCCACTCTAACCAGTTCCTATTCTACTGTCTTTTCCTGTACGATCAGATCATCCTCAGACAACCCGTCGTGCGCCATCCATGGTCTTCATCACGGAAATATCGGATGAGATGTCCCATGAGACGTCTTCAAACAGACTATCAGCTTTTCAAAAAGCCTGATTGATCCCGATGATGATTCCGAAATTTCTTTCTTGGCTTCCCTGATATTATCTCCGATTTCCTCCCGCTCCGAAAGATCGCATAAGCGTTTAGAGTTTCAGTGTCGTCGGAAGATAATAACTCATGAACTTTCGAAGCCCTGATGCGGATTCCGGACGTTTTTGACTTCATCGAAGATCTTTCCCGTAATATTCTCCAACTTCTCGAGTCTTCTGTCTCATCTCGGGATCCGAAATGCGTTCCTTGCACACATGTACCGCTTCCAGATATTTTCCCCCTCTTCCAGAACCATCCTGGCTTCGGGCGCATTCTTTGCCTGATCGAGGGTTCTCCTCATGGCTTCGCAAAGATGCTTCTTCCTCTGAACTTCTCCGTCAGAAGATAGTGCAAATGGGTCTCTCTGGTCGGGATCAGGGGTCTCCTCCTGCGCATCGAAGTGGGAATCCGGCCAAAAACCACTCTTCATCATCTTCTTCAGAGTCTTCTGCCATCTGTGGGACAGGGCCCCCACCGTCTCTGGAGAGTCTGAGAGCCTCATAATCTCCCGTCCGCAGATTCTCCCAAGCTTTTTGGTATTTCTTATAAAGTCTGCGCATTCTGCCGCCCTTCACGCCAAGAACCACGCTGCCGATGAAAGATCAGTTCAAACAGCGCTGCGCGCAGAAGACCGACTCCCGACCGGCAGACACTCCTTGCTAAATATATATCGCAACATAGGCCCGACCCAAAGAGCGCAAGCGCAAAGATCCGGACCCCAGCGCCATCATCACGCCTGCAATCAGCTGTCCCATCCCGTAATAAGGAGAGGATCTTCCATCCTGTCTAAAAAAATAATTTCTTCGATTCTTTTCTGCCTGGATCAGCGAGTCAGTTCTTCCCTTTCACCAGCCAATCCGGGCAGTCCTTCTGTCCCATCTGCTGTCTCGTCATCCAGTAGGTTGTCCGTCTTTTTGCGGGTGACATCCTTTACCAACAAGCCAACTTCTCCTGCCTGCCGTTTTTCCTGCGCCGGCGACACATAGAACGTCCCAAACGGTTCCCGCACCGCAGGAGGCGTATTCTTCGATCGTTTCCTCCCAAAATGGCGGATTTGATCGAATCAGATAATCCATCGACAGACCGTTGGTGATCTCGGTGACCCCTGTCATAATTTCATTGGATAAGTCCCGTAATTGCCGCTTTTCACCGCCCTGATTCACGGCATCCGTAATCCGGTCCCCGGCATTTTTGAAGCTCATTTAAATTCATCTCATTCCCCCTCACCTCACACCTTTTCAGGATGCAGTGTCAAAAGTTCTAAAATCAGCTTGGAATTCCCGCGCCTTTGGCTCTTGTCATTTTATCATAAAAGGAAGTTCCAGAATCCTGCAATCCCTATAAATCAAAAATACTGATCTGATTGCTCTGCGGCAGTTCCTTAACAGCCCGATTTTCCGTCGGTTTGTCCACTGACCACCTGCGGGCACTCGGTCTTTTCCCTGAATTCATCGCGGGACGAAAAGGACCGCCCTTGACCGCCTCTTCAATGGCAATCGCGGCAATCGGACCCATGCCGTCGATGGACTGGAGAGGGCATGATTTTACCGATCAATCACCTGCAAGCTTCTGGCCTTCGCACGAAACAGATCGAGTGGCATAAACTCAGTTCCTCTCTCGCCATTTCTTCCACAGGCGCATGTCCTGCAATTCCAGCGCCTCCCGTGTTGGTCAGCTCGTCCTGCGGTTTCTGAAATCCTCCATCACCTGATGCAGATGCGCCTCTCCCTGACACATATCCTCATAGGGAAAAAGCCTTGGCACGAATTGAGAACCATGCAGCGTAAAAGCCGCCGGATAATACACATCAAACCATGCAATCCTCCATGCCATCATCACATAAGCCGCCGCATGTGCCTTCGAAACATGTATTTGATCTTCAGGCGGGAATCAATGTACCAGTCGGGCACCTGTGCCTCCTTCATTCTTCCTTCATTTCCGGCTACAGCCCTTTTCCTTTTCTCACCGATTCCATCGTCTTAAGGACAACGGTTATCCATCCCCTTTTGAATCAGATAGATCATGATGTCGTCTCTACAGCGAGATCGCCGTGTCGATCGTCGCCTGCCCCGACATGATCAGATCATGGCAGTTTTCCCAACCACGTCCGTTCCGTGGGAGAGACCGGAGATGCGGATCAGGTGAGAAAGAAGTCGGCTTCGCATCGATCACCATTTGCATCGCAAAATCGGTGCAAACTCCAGCAGTCCCAGGCAGCCGAGTTTCGTACCGCTAATCTGCTTGGGTGTAAGCCCGAGCGCCTCCGATACTCTGCCAGGCGTCATCACCTTCCGGTCGTCCAGGGGCACTTCCGTCGGATCGATGTCCGTAACATCCTGTAAAAACAGATCATCGTCGGATCATCATGCCCCAGAATATCCAGCTTCAGCGGGTTGTGGTCGATCGAGTGGTAATCATAATGGGTCGTCACTGTCGCAATGTCCTTGTTGGCGGGATGCTGGACCGGTGTAAAAGAATTGATATCCTGTCCGACCGGCAGCTATGATTCCTCGGGTGCTGACCCGGTTTCGTTCGAATCGGTGCGCTGGTACCAGGCGATTGATCTCGCTTCTTCTCTTCTCCTCGTGCACCGAGTCAAAATATTTTTACATATCCGTAGGCAGTCCTTATCCGCTAAGGCTGCAATGGTTCCAACTCTGAAAGGTCTGTCGCACCGAAAATCACCTCCGTATATTTATGCGCCTTCGACTGGTATTCTCCCGAAAAGTTCAGGTCGATATCCAGTTCCTTGTCTCCCTTGAGATCCGAGGAAGGTTTCAAAAGGAATATCAAAGCCGTCCTTCTTCAGCTTTGCCCCGCAGTGCGGACAGATTTTGTCCGGCATATCACAGCCTGAATTTCCTGCGTAGGCCCTCACCTCTTCCGAATCAAAGTCGGAATATTTGCACGAGGGACAAACATAATGGGGCGGAAGCGTTGACCTCCATAATGCCCGCCGTAAAATGCCACAAAGGAAGAGCCGACCGAACCGCGGCTGCCGACCAGATAGCCATCTTCACGCTCTTCCACCAACTTCTGTGCGATGATATACATCACCGCAAAACCGTTGGAAATGATGGAATGCAATTCCCTTTGTAACCTCTCTTCCACGATTTCCGGCAGAGGATCCCCATAAATCTCATGTGCCTTCGTATAACAGATATGCTTTTAGATGCCATCGCTGTTTTTCGATCACGGGCACATTTATCCAGCCGCACGGGAGAAATGGAATCACACATATCCAGGATCTCACGCGGATGATCAATGACGATTTCTTTTGCCTTCTTCTCGCCCAAATAGGCGAATTCGTTTGCTCATCTCCTCCGTGGTATGCAGATAAAGCGGTGCAGGACTCCTCTTCCATCCCCCTCCCCGCCTGAATGATCGTGCGGTAGATTTCGTCCTGCGGATCCAGAAAAATACACGTCGCAGGTCGCCACCACCCGCTTATTAAACTGCTCTCCCAGTTTGACGATCTTCGGTTCAGTTCCGCAAGTCTTCTTCCGAGTGGACATTTTTCATGCTTCGGAGCGTCAATCATGAAAGGCGTTGTTCCCAATCGGCTGCACTTCAGGTAATCATAGAAAAGAAACCAGTTTGGCAATTTCTTCTTCCGACCGTTCCTCTTCGACCGCCTCAAAGAGTTCTCCTGCGCAACAGGCGCTACCGACGATCAGTCCTCTGTACTTTCAGCACGCTTTTGGGTACGAGCGGATATCTGTGGAAATACTCCAGATGTGACTTCGATACCAGCGTATAGAGGTTCACCCTCCCTTCGTGTTCTTGGCAAGCAGGATACAGTGGTGGGGTCTTAAATGTTTTGACCGCCTTCTCCAGGCGCATCGTTTCAGGCCATTGATCTGTCAGCTTTTTCGATCTTCTTCTCTGCCAGCATCGGTAAAAAGCGAGAAAATTTCTGCTGTGCATTCTGCATCGTTGACTGCTCGATGATGGCCTTCCATCTCATGACCCGTGATCGTTTTATAGACCACATTTTAAGAGTATGTCTCGCCTGGGTCGGAAAAACACCGCGAGAGACCGACCGTATCCACTGGTATAGTCAAAAGGCAATCCCCAGATCCTTAAAATTCTGCTTGATAAAACTGACGTCAAAGAGACGTTGTGTCCCACGAGCACGCTCCCCGGATGAATTCCGCAAATCTCGGAAGAATCTCCTGTCTGGTTCCGCATCCATCACCATCTCATCGGTAATGAAGTCAGCTGTCTGATTCGAAAAGGATCGGAACTTTTGGATTCACAAATTCCGAGAAGCGATCACGATTTTTCCCTGTCTCGATTTTGACGGCTCCGATTTCAATGATCCGATTCTTGAGAGGGAAAAACCCGGTCGTCTCAGGTCAAAAAAACGACATACTCGGGATCCTCCACCCTCTGCCCTTCTCGTTTGTGACGATCTCTTTCTTATCGTCCACCAGGTAGCATTCCACCCCCGGTACGATCTTGAAGAAATTCTGCCTGTCCGGTGCCTCGAGTCCAGCCTCTTTTGCTTTCTTTTGCCTCTTTATGAGATCTTCCCTTACACATGATTGGCATCGGTCAGCGCCTGTACCCTCCATGGTCGGTAATGGCGATCCCAGGCATCCCCAGGCATACGCCCTCTTAATGATGTCCTTGACCTCCGAGACCCCGTCCATGTTGCTCATCTTGGTAGTCAGTGCAGCTCCACCCGCTTATCAGGCGCCGTATCCATTCTCTTGCGGTGAAATCCGGGATTTGCAGGATGCCGGAAACGGAGAGATCGTCACTTCCTTGTCAAAGAGTCAAACAGGAAACCCTTTCAGCTTCACGAAGGTTCCTTTTCACCTTCGCTAGAAATTCCTCATTCTGTTCCTCATTCACAAAGACCTTGACCGTAATCAAGTCAGTAAAATCGGTCCAGGTCCAGAATGTAGAGATGTTTTCCCGGTCTTGGTAACGCGTACGTCAGGGAAAAATCTGTCCGTGGATACAGACATCCACCTCGGCTCTGCATCCAGTTCACCAGCGGGATGATCTCTCATCAGATTCTTTGCCATACAGGAGCGCAGGATTTGTGCTCTTTGGCGTCTATCCCCCACTTTCTGCCTCTCCTGTTTCTGAAAGACGTTTGTGTACCCTTCCTGTCTGCCTGCGGAGTGGAAGAAGCCGGATCGTCCTTTCTTTTTGCCTCATGCTTCCTCCTTCAGCACTCTCCTGTGCTTCGCTTGGCCGCCCTCTCCTGTCTGTCGCACTTCCTTCCTTTTCTTTTCCCAGGAATCTTCCGCCACCAGCTCCGCCTTTTCTCTTTGGACATAATTGGTTTCAATGGCGCAGGACAGCCACCTCTCGTTCAGGATCCGATCCAGGATGAGACAGAGTTCTTTGCTGTAGCTGTGTCCCAGGATTCCCTCCTCCAGGGACACCACCACTTTCTCATTAGAAAAAGAGATCTCCGCATTTTAAAGACCGTATAAAGGACAGGGTTGTGACTTTTTGAGTTCCAACAGGATACTGTCCTATAGGAATCAAGCAGATTCTCAGGCGTATACTGAGAAAGCAAAGAAAACGTTCCCGAATTCTGACCGATAGAAAACCCGGAAACAGCTGCTTCCGGATGGCATCTTCTACACGATAGAGATCCGACTGGCAATCAGATTCGGGCTGTGCAGATAAATGCGGATCAGATCCTGCTTCTTCGTTACAGTGACCTGATCCCGACTGTTTGATTCATCAGTTCCCCGTATCGGCTCTGTCAGCTTTAAGGTCAGGGAAAACCTCTGCAAAACCTTTGGACATGCTTATTTCAATTTCACTTTCACGGATCCTGGGACCAGTGATCCAATTCCTCTTTTTAACACCTGTAAGAGCTGATCTTCCGGGAATTTGCGGATGGTTCCCGTGCTTCATCAAAAGCCCCTCTCCGTCTCCGCCTGCAATGCCAAGATCCGCCTCTCTTGCTTCACCAGCCCGTTCAGGCGCATCCCATGACCGCCACGGAGATTCAAAGTCGTAATCCTCCACCAGTTTCTTCCACCCGGTTGGCCAGGCCGATCAGATCAATCTTTGTCCTGCCGCAGGTCGGACGGAAACCACATCGATACCACTCTTACGAAGCCCCAGCGCCTGCAGAATGGCTGCTTTGATTTCCTCTAACGGGTCTCCGGAGAGAAACGCGGATGGTGTCTCCGATGCCCTGACTCAAAATCGCTCCCAGCCCGACTGCGGATTTGATGGTGCCGGAATAAACGGTTCCTGCCTCCGTGATTCCGACATGAAGCGGATAATCGGTTTCTTTTGCCAGAAGCTGATGCGCTTCGATGCATGCGGAACCTGAGAGGATTTAATGCTGATCACGGAAGTTTGTCCTGCCAGCTCCTCGATCAGATGCGTTTTATCAGGGCGCTTTCTACCAGCCCCTTTGCCGTCACCCTCCATGTTCTCCACCAGATCCTTTTTCCAGAAGAGCCTGAATTGACCCCGACGCGGATGGGAGTCCTCTTTCCCTACAGGCATCCACCACTGCGCGGATGCGGTCCATTCCCCCGATATTGCCCGGATTGATTCGAATTTTATCCGCCCCGTTTTCGATGGCAAGCAGCGCCATACGATAATCAAAATGAATGTCTGCTACCAGCGGAATATGGATTCGTTTCTTGATCTGCGGAAATAGCTTCTGCCGCTTCCTTTGTCGGAACCGTACGGCGGATAATCTCACAGCCTGCCTTCTCCAGTTCAGGATCTGGGCAACCGTCAGCTTCACATCCTCCGTCCTGGTATTGGTCATCGACTGGATGAGGATCGGATTGCCTCCTCCAATTTTCCGGTCTCCGATTTGAATGACTTTGGTATGATTCGAATCGACATCCTCACCTCTTTCATCAGGAATTTTTCGGTGGAAAAATCTTCCACGTCATTGAAAAGAACAACGACCATCAGTGCGATCAGCGCCACCATTCCGGCGACTGTGACGCAGCCCTCCTTCTCCGGAGAAATCGACGCCGCGCAAAACCTCAGAATCAGGAAAAAGGCCTGCCTCCGTCGGTCCGGGACAGGGAGTAGATTCATGATTTCCCAGGTTCACAGACAGAAGGAGCGTCAGATCGAGCATGGTTAAAGGACGGAGGAATTCCCAGGGTCTTGCCTCCTGATGGGTTTCATCCACCATCTGCACCATGCCGACCGGCGGAGATTTCAGACCACCTTCCCCTCACCCAGAAGAGAGCTGCGGAAGGTCATCTCCACTCATCCCTTTCACCGTATACCAGGCGTAAGGCGGTGCGTTTTTCCTTCTACCCTGCCCTGTTTCCCGATTCCCATGCCGAGTAATATCTGTTGTCTTCCTTGCTATAGAGCGGTTTTACGGTGATTTCGCTTTTGAACACCGTCCCGCTCGATTCGGATCGGATCGGCTCTCCTTCATTAAAAAGAAATCTGGGTGACATCGATAGGGCCATGTGCACGCTTTTTCCCGTCCATGGAAAGAATCCGGTCTCCCTGCAATATCCCAGCGTCTCTGGCAGCGAAACTTCAGCAAACCCGCTTACCACCGGGTGATTCCAGACGCCAAAAGATGGTCGTGATCACCGCAATCAGATAGGCTAAGAGAAAAATTAAAGAGAGCCTGCGATGACCGTCGCGATTCTGGACCAGACCTTTGCATTGGGAAAGGCGTTCATCCACCTTGTCTACTTCAAACTTGAGTTTACCGCTCATCTCCCCCGTCATCCTCCCTGTCATGCACATCCATGCCGTCAAAGATACAGGCGCCCCCAAAAAGGAAGGGCACGGAGGGCATAATTGGTCTCTCACCTTCTTTTTGCCAAAGGCAGGGGCCGACGCCGATCGTAAATTCGCTCACGCGGATCCCGTTGGCCTTTGCAATCAGAAATGTCCCCTCATGCGAAATGACGAGGATACTGAATATACAAAGAAAAATAGAGATGCTGATGAACATATTCACGGAACAAAGCTCCTTCAGGAAGGCGTCGGTTTCCTGTTCGATTTCCAGAATCTGCGAAAGCGTCGGATTTTGCAATCGTTTTGTGGTGCTGCATGGCCTTCTCGATCAATCATAGAAATTGTCAAACGGTTCTGCCTTCCGAAACATACGGTTTGCCATCTCGTTTGCTGCATTCATCACCGTCGGCATGCTCCCGCCCTCTCGAGATGGCGAAATCGCAAGCGGCAGTCCCTGAATGTTTCCGTGTCAGGCTCTTCAAAGGTCATTTTTCTTCAGGAAAGAGATCCAGCCTTTTTCCTGCAGCGGCAGAACGATCCGGATAAAGAGGGCATACTGGATCAGCGCTTCCCTATCCGGCACGCCGAATTGACCGATGATGCTCCCGTCCACAAACTGAACCGCCGAGTGCAACACGCTCTGCGGTTGTACGACCACCTGGATCTGATCCGGACGAACGTCAAAGAGATGAACCGCCTCAATCACTTCCAACCTTTATTGATCAAAGGGCGGAGTCCACCGTGATCTTTGCTCCCATGGACCAGTTCGGGTGCTGCAGGGCCTCTTTACCGTCACCTGTTCCAGTTCTTTTTTTGGTTTTTGCCACGGAAGGACCGCCCGAAGCCGTTAACAAAAATCTTCTCGATTCTGCCCTTCTTCTCCCCGTTTAAAGACTGGAAGATGGCGCTGTGCTCGAGAATCCACCGGCAGGATGTGCACCTTCTTTTTGCCGCGCCAGAGCATGATCAGATGTCCGGCGCAAACGGGCGTCTCACTTATTGGCAAGCGCGATATCCTTTCCACCTCGATCGCCCGAATGGTCGGCAGAATTCCGATCATGCCGACCACTGCGCTGAGCACGGTATCGGCATCTGGTTGTTTCCATGTTTTCCAGATCCCTCCATGCCGGAGAGAACCTTTGTCTTCGTGTCTTTTTAGACAGGGGCGCAGTTCCCCTGCCGCTTCCTCCTGAAACATGGCACAGCAGGGAACACAAAATTCTCTGGCCTGCCCTCTACCGCTTCTACCGAACGGTTGGCAATCAGGGCGGAAACAGAAAGCCTGTCTCTGTGCTGTCTCACGACTTCCAGCGTCTGTGTCCCGATCGAACCGGTTGAACCCAGCAGGATGATCCGCCAGCAGGATTCCTCTTTTCTTTAGATCAAGTGAAAAAGTCGTAAGCATCAGATAAATAAACGGTGTGACAAAAATCACGGAATCAAACCGGTCATGATTCCCCGTGTCCGGGATCAGATGCCCGTAATCTTTCGGGTTATGGTTCCTCTTGATTCCGGAGCAAAAGGTCCCCAATTGAGAAAGGATCGAACCCAGTACAAGTCATACAGGCAAACTTCAAAAAGAATGAGCGGAATCAAAAGACTCTGTCTTCATCACAACCAAGAGCATTCGACCAGTGCTGCACCAAGAATCCCGCCAAGCGCACCTGCCACGGTTTTCTTGGGTGAGAGAGAGGACCAGCTTTTCGCTTTCCCAGGGCTCTTCCGCACAAATATGCGAAGATATCCAGACCACACTACAAAAGGGCACCCATGCCAGATAAATCCCCAGCTTGCTCTCCCGGATCAGAAAGATGAAGGAGGAGAAACGGCACATAGAAAAAAAGAAGATGACACAAAAGACCTGTCTGCTGTCATACCTGGGAAAAGAAAAGGACATAAAGGATGGCGGTCACAAAAAGACCAGGGAGAAAAAGACCAGATCCCCAGGATAATTCCCCTCCTTTCCGCAAAACATCAGCCCTGCATAGTGAAGATGGTTCCCAGATACCCTCCTGCACAGAGAGCGATAACCTCTTTCCTCCTCGATTCCCATCGCCATCATCATTTTCATGAAAACCGATGGGAGAAACCGCACACAAAACAGCGGCTAAAAGATAGCCGCCGATGATCAAGCACAAAGTAAAATCATTCCCAGTACGACACTGCTGATGGTTCTGGTTTTTCAATGGAGTCCTCCGTACTTCCGATCTCTTTTTCCATAGAAGCGATGGCTTTTCGAGTTCTTCCTTGTTAAAGTCACGGCCAGGCCACAGGCGTATAATAAAATTCCGTATAAGCACACTGCCAGAGGAAAAGTTGAAATGCGCTGCTCCCCGCAGGTTCTGATGAGCAGATCCGGATCCGGCAAAGGATAGGAATCCAAAGTGCCTGGCAATCACTTCTTCCGTGATTTCTTCCACTTGCAGTTCCTGCTGCTTTACCTCCGTCTGCGATCTTCTTTACGGCACTGGGTGATCTCATCTCTGCTGCCATAATTGATAGCAATGGTAAACTGAAGCCCAGTATTGTCCTTCGTCCTTCCTCCAGCTTCTCGATCGCCTCCAGAATATCCGGTGCGAGCTGGATCTCTCCCCGATCACACGGCACTTGACCTTGTTTTTCATGGATTTCTTAATGCTGGTGGTCAGATGGGTCTTGAGCAGCTTCATCAGCGCACTCACCTCATCCTGCGGTCTGTTCAATTCTCGGTCGAAGGCATAGAGCGGTCAGATACCGGATGCCGAGATCTCTGGCATCCACCGGTTCCTCCACCGCCTTGGCTCCTGAAAGTAGCCCGGCAGTGCGAGAAGCCCCTTAGCCTTCGCCCATCTGCCGTTGCCATCAGTATGATTGCACATGTGCCCGGAACACGTTCACTTCCTCTATCATTCTTCTCCCTCGTCAGCCTGTTCCATCCAGCCTCTGTTTCTCAAATCGTCATGATTTCTTTCGATTTCTCTTCCACCGACTTGTCACTTCTTTGACTTAGCGGTCCGTCAGTTTTTGCAGCTCTTCTTCGAGATCTTTGATTTCATCCTCCGAGACATCCTTCCTTCAGTTTCTTGAAAGGCATCCGTACCGTCTCGGCGGATATTCGCAACGCAATCTTGGCATCTTCTCCCTTCTTGCGTACTTCCTTGAAGCTGTTTTCTGCGTTCCTCTGTCAGCTCCGGAAAAATCAGGCGGATGTTGGTTCCGTCATTCGACGGTGTGATGCCGATATCGGAACCTAAAATCGCTTTCTCGATATCCTTGATCAGCTTCTTATCCCAAGGTGCAATCTGAATCATGCGTGCTTCCGGAACCGACACTTTGCCAGCTGCTGAGATGGGCGTGGGGTTCCGTAATAGTCCACCTAAGTTTATCCAGAACGTGCGGATTGGCTCTGCCTGCACGATGCTTGAGTTCCTCCTTGAAACTTCACGCTCTTATTCATTTTTTTCATCGTAAGTCAAACGTTCGTTCAGAGTTCCCCCTGCTCAGACCGTCACTGTAGTCCCGTTAAAATTGCCACTCGCTGCTTTGATAATGCTGTTTTCCTCCTGCAGGGCGAAGACGCGCATCGGCATCCGATTATCCCTGGCAAGGATAGAGGCGGTCATATCCACTACCTGTAAATTCTTTGCAATCACATCCTCAATGGAGAGCGTGTCGTAACGTCTGGCATTTTTGTCTGTTGCCGGATCCGCATTATAAACGCCGTCAATGGACTTGGCCAGCAGAGCATATCCGCTTCCACTTCGATTGCCGCAACATGACTCCGGTATCGGTAGAAAAATACGGATGTCCTGTGCCTCCCGCAAAAGAAAACAACCATGTGATGTGCAAAAATATTTATTTGCCCTGTCTTTAGAAAAGTTTTGTAAAGCCCACTTCGAAAGGGGTCAAAACCGAGGTTCTCATGTTCTCGGCTCTGAAAAATCTCGAAACATAAATGCAGTTCATCACCGTGGCCCAGCATGCCGATCTGATCCGCCTTGACCCGATCAATGCTCTCGCTGGTCCGTCCTCTCAGAAATTTCCCTCCGCCGATGACGATACCCACTTCCATGCCCTCTTCCGTCAACTTCTTTACCTGAAGGGCCACACGGCGCACCGTTTCCTCATCAAAGCCGGTCTTATTCGGTCCGGCAAGCGCTTCGCCGGAAAGTTTCAACATGATTCTCATCTTATTGTTCCTTTAAGCCGTCAAAAGAAAGCGGACGGGTTGACTTCACCTATCCTGCAGCACATTCCCTCAATGACTGCGCCGTTATTCACCTGCAGACTGGGAGCGAATGTTTCCCATGACGATTGCTGTCGTGTCTAAAATCACCGGTCCGTGTACGTCGATGTCTCCCTTTACGGCACCGGCAACCACTGCGCCATTTGCAGAAATATTACCGATGATGACGGTGCTCTGTCCGATCTTCACCTGCGCTTGGAATGAATCTCTCCGTTGATTCTGGCAGATTCCGCATAGATTTCCGCGGCGGTGGAATCTCCGGTAATCTCTCCGCTGATGGTGAGCTTCCCGTTCACCGTCACATTTCCGGTTACCTTGCCCAGAAGTTCCATGTTGCCCGTAGTAGAAATGTCGCCGTTCACCACCATCCCTGCAGTAATGACTGCATCTTCATCTGTTGTTACTGCTGCTCCGTTCTGTTCTTCCATCATAAATCCCCCCTCTTTCTGCCTGTAAGTATTCTGTGTCTGCTGTAATGCTCCTGTTTCCGGTGTGAGAACCGTCTCCTGTACCGTCACGGGAGCAGTCTCCTCTCCCTTTCTCACTGTCCTGCTCTTCCTCAAAGACGGATTGGAATTCAGCGCCTGTGACAGCCTGGAGAAAATCATCTCCCTCTGTTTCCTGATCGGGAGACTTCTCTCCTGCGATCCTCCTCTTCTGCCTGGCTTTCGAATACGGGCTGCGGAAGATCCTCCTCCGTGCCGGCCTGGTCTGTACCGGCCTCCTTTTGCAAATCCACCTCATCCAGGTGATTCAGCATCCTGTCCAGATCCACATCGCCTTCAGCCGTCCCATCTTTTCCTGCCTGGCCTTTTTCCGACAACGACAGATCCCCTTCAAATCCGACCCATTTTTCACCCTCCGTCTTGTATATTTTATGATGTATGAATCAACGGACACGATTTTTCCGTGATAGGAAGAATCTCCGTATCCCTTCTGGCTTTGCAAATATTCAATAATACCGGGATAGCGCACTCCTGTTGCCCGCTTGTCTGCCGCATCATGCAAAAGAATCACCGATTCCTTGTATTTGTCTACATTGGCTGTTACATTTTTGACGATCACCTCCGCGCTGATGCCGTCTCCCCCGTACATTCCAGTCAAAGTAGGCAATCCTCTCTGTCCAGATAAGCTTCCAGATCCTTCATGCTAACCTTGGAAGCCGTGTTGGAACTGCCCCCGGAAGCGATAATATTTACACCAGACACCCGTCTTGTCAAAGCAGATTCTGCAGTCGGTGGAGGTCTTCTTGAAACGAATCCAGAGAAACACACAGCTTTGCATAATCATGGCTGTAGGAATGCATAGCGAGCGTGTGTCCCTCGTCTACAATCCTTTGGTGAGAGCGCAATCGATTTCGCATCTCTCTTCCTACCACGAAAAGGTCGCCTTCACCTTGTATTGCTTCAAAATGTCGAGCACCTTCCCAGTCTGTACACTTGGACCGTCATCAAAAGTCAGATACACGATGCTTGCCGTCTTTAGAACGGTCCCTGTCAGAAAACCGCATCGGAGGCTCCATGACCACCGGACGGTTTTGTTTGTTCTTGCTGATCGCACTCTTCCCGCTTCCCTGCCCGCCTTCTCCGATTTCCTTCGCCTGTAGCGCCCTTTCCTTCTCCAAATGGTTCAGCGTCTCCCGCATCCGGTCGTAGCGAATGGCAAGAACGACACTGGCGCACACCAGAACAAAAGGCAGTCAAAGTAAAGCAGTACTTTGGTTAAGAACCAGGATGCCTTCCCCCTCTTTCCTTCATCTGCATGAAAACTCTCTCCGCTCTCCCACTCCGGGTTCACTGCATGAAACGAAGGTTTCTCTTCGGGGGCTTTTCTCTCAACAGAAGCGGTTCTCTCTACGGGATTGCTTCTCTCTGCAGAAGTGCTTCTCTCTACAGAAATGTTTCTCTCTACAGGAGTGTTTCTCTCTACAGAAATGTTTCTCTTTGCAGAAGGATTTCTCTCTGCAGAAGTCTCTCTGTCTATAGGGGCGCTTCTTGTAACGGATGCTTCTCTTTCTATGGGCGCTTCGCCCCGTGGAAGAGCGCCTTCCGCTGCCTTTACGATGTCCCCTTCTGCGAGTCCGTTTTGCTGTCATTTCCGGTCTCACCGTTCTTCTTACGGAGGCGACACCAATCTTACCAGAGCAAAGCTCTCAGGCGGATCTGCATGATGGATTTGATTGTTTGTATTTTTCCGGCTTTTCCGGACCCTCATTCCTGCAGGCATCTTGCCCCCAACTCTTCTGATACCAGTGTAAAAAGGGTCAAAGCGTCAACCATTTTGACGCCCACCTCCTCTTTTCATACAGGGGATACGCTCATCCCAGCAATTTCAAATTTTACCACATTTACGAATCGCGTACAATCGACAGCGCCAGTTGAATCTGCGCAAGCTCTTCTGTAGCTCCCTCATCGATTTTCCGGACCGTTCTCTTTTCCAGCTCCTCTAGCGAGAATGCGCCTTCCGTTCCTCCCTTTGCAGGAATTTTTTCAGAACCGGATCCTTCTTCCTCAAGAGGACCGGACCGAAGGCATCCATGACGGCAAGCAGGCGGCTATCCTCCATCTGCGAGGGTGTCTCCTCTGCCTTTGCTTCCAATGCAATCACCGGATAAAAATGTCCATTCTCTTCTACCATTTTTCTCATCGGTGATCGAAAAGAACCGGATCCTCTTTCTCTTCCTGCGGTTCTGAGAAATTTTCGCAGCGCCGCCACTTCGGACTGCGGTTCCAAAATCAGGTGCCGGATTCCTTTGTCATAAGCAAAGCCTTCTTCTAAAATCTTCCGCATCAGTGCGCCGCCCATGCCTGCCAGAACGACCGTATCCGCCTCTCCCTCTTTCAGTGCGGAAAGGCCGTCTGATCTGCGAAGAAGAATCCGATCGGACAAACCGGCTTGCTCTACATTGGCAGCCGCTCTCCTGCAAGGCTCTTCTTTCCATCCATGGCAATCACCTGCGGGCAAATCTTTTCCCGAATCAGATAGATCGGCAAATAGGCGTGGTCGCACCCCACATCGCAGAGGATGCTTCCTGTCGGAACCATTTGTGCCACTGCCAAAAGTCTTCTGGATAATTTCATTTCTTCAGTCCAGATAGTCCTTGAGGTTTCCTGCTGCGGGAAGGATGACGCAGTTTACGAAGTGCCTTGGCTTCAATCTGGCGGATTCGTTCCCTGGTGACATTGAATTCCTTCCCCACTTCTTCCAGGGTTCTGGCTCTGCCGTCATCCAAACCGAAACGCAGTCGAAGAACCTTCTGTTCCCTGTCTGTTAGGGTACTAAGCACCTCCACCAGCTGTTCTTTTAACAGCATAAATGCCGCAACGTCCGCCGGTACCGGCACGTTATCGTCCTGAATAAAGTCCCCCAGATGGCTGTCTTCCTCTTCCCCGATCGGCGTTTCCAGAGACCGGTTTCCTGAAATTTTTAAAAATCTCACGCACACGGCCGACCGGAATGTTCATCTGCTCACGCAATCTCTTCCGGCGTGGGTTCTCTCCCAGCTCCTGCAAAAGCTGCCTGGAGATACGAATCAGTTTGTTGTGGTTTCCACCATGTGACCGGAATCCGAATGGTGCGCGCCTGATCTGCGATGGCTCTCGTGATGGCCTGTCTAATCCACCAGGGTCGCATAGGGTGGAAAATTTAAAAGCCCTTCCGGAAATCAAACTTCTCGACTGCCTTAATCAGTCCCAAATTCCTTCCTGAATCAGATCAGGAAGAGCATTCCTCTCCCCACATAACGCTTGCAATGGAAACGACCAGACGAAGATTTGCCTCCGCCAGCTTTTTCTTGGCGTCTCTCCGTAGAGCCACCATTTCCTGCAGATCCTCTTCGGACTTCCCTTCCAGAATCTTTTCCTGCTCCTTGTCCAGATGCGGCTGCTTTTCTGCTTCCCTGCTGCCAGCACCCTGGTCGCCAGCTCGCCCGCCTCAATCTTCTGTGCCAGATCGATTTCCTGGTCTGCGGTTAAAAAGGTACCTTGCCAATTTCCTTCAGGTACATCCTTACCGGATCCTCGATGCTGATCCTCTGGGACGGAGATCGATATTTTTCCCATATCGGGCTCTTCTTCCTCTTCGGTGCTGCGCAACTCCTCATCATCCGGCAGATCTTCATCCACCTCTTCCGAGATTCTCAGGACATCCACTCCTGCCCGCTCAAGCTCATCCAGAACATGATCCATTTCCTCATCGTCCAGATTCAGATCCTCAAAATACGCACTGATATCATCGTATTCCAAGACATTTTTCTTCGCATAGGCAAGTGCATTCGAGTCTGGTTTGCACCTTCTCAGACAATTCATCCTCCTGCGTTTCTTCGTCCTCATAAGGAGCGTCATCAGCATACTCTCCTGATCCGCATCAATCTCCCCTTCCTCCATAGAGTCAGTAGGGTTCCTTCTCTTCTTCCTTTCTTTCGTCTTTTCTTTATGCCCTCCTTTTTCAAAGTTGCCTTCTTCTGGGCGACTTCTTAGAATCTCCTTCTTAGAGGCTCTTTCTTTTGCCGCTCTCTTTCCAGGATCTTCTTTCTTAGGAGTCTCTTTCTTCGCAACCTCTTTCTTCGCAGCTTCTTTTTTGCAGCTTCTTTTTCGCAGCTTCTTTTTCATCGGTTCCTTTTCCTCTTTTTCCTGTGCAACAGATGCTTTCTTCATCGATGATTTCTTAACAGATGTGCCCTTCACGGTTGCTTTCTTCTGAGATTCTTTTTCAAGGCCTCTTTCTTCTCCGTTTCTTTCTGAGCCACGTCTTTCTTCACGGTTCCCTTCTTCGTCGTTCTCTCTTTGCTACCGTCTCTTTGATCAGCTCTTTTTGCATCCCGCTTCTTTCTTTTTCTTGTTCTTTTGCCTCTTGCGCCCTCTCCGACATTCTGCTTCCCTTCTGTATTTCTTTCACAGCCCGCCTTCCTTCCTGTGACCATCTTCTTTTTCCAGTCCCTGCCATGCACTCACATCCGGGGTTCTCTTAAATTCCTGGAAAGCACTTCCAGCTCCTTCTTGCCCTCAATCATCCTGCTAAATAATCCGGATCCTCCGGCGTAACTGCCTCCATCTTTTTCATAGGAGGCCTTTTTAATGATCGTAGACAGATCCCGCAAAGGCACGTTTCTTCTCTTCATCGGTTTTCACCTCCCGCAAGCGTGGAGTAAAGCAATTCGAAAATCCTTCTTTGGCTCTCTTCGTCCCGGTACAGAGAAAGCACGTGGGCCAGTAAAAGTTCCTCCTGCCAGATCCTGAAACATGACCTCCGCCACCCTTTCATAGAGCGGGTCCGTAAAATCGGAGGGCGAAGATATTTGCCTCCGAGACGGTTCATCCACAAGCCATGTAAGAAGGATGCGCTGCGATTTTAACAGGTCTTCCTCCCGTCGTCTTTGACTTTTGTTGCCGTCTTCCTTTCCGGATCCCTCAGCTTCCTTCATCAGCCCCTGCGAAGCAAATGCAACACCTGCTCTCTTAACGGTTCCTGTGTGATGCCGTACTGCGCCGCCAGTGCCTGAAGATAATTTTCTCTTTCCATGGGATCTTCAAAAAAGTGCAAGTTTTTGGCGATCTCGCGGTAGAAACGCGTCTTTTCATCCGGATCCTGCAGGTGGTGCTGCTTCTCTAACTGTTTGATTTCAAAGAAAAAGGATTTTTCCGCCTCCACAGCCGTTTCTCAAAAGCTCTGCTCCCCTCCTCACGAAGAAATTCGTCCGGATCTTTATGAGGCTCCAAATGCAGAATCTTGCCAATCATCCCGTTTTCTCTCAAAATGGAATTGCTCTGAGAGAAACGCCTTGTGCCCTTATCGCTGTCGTAGGACAGGGAGAATCTGATCGGTATATCTTTTAAAGAACAGCCTGCCCCACAGTGAACGCCGTCGCGAGGATGCCACCGCCTCAGAAAAAGCCGCCCTGATGCATGGCAATCACATCATGTAGCCTTCACACAGGATAAACCTTCCTTTTCTGGCATTCTTCGCATAAACCAACCCCATACAAATTTCGACCTTTGTCCAAAAATCATGGTTTCCGGAGAGTTCAGGTATTTCGGCTCCCCGTCTCCAGCACTCTGCCGCCAAAGCCGATGACTTTCGGTTGACGTCCTGAGATCGGGAGACATCACACGATTTCTAAATTTGTCATGAGTGCCGCCCTTCTCATCATGAACGGCCAGTCCGCATCAATGCCATTTCCTGGTCCATGCCTCTTTTTCTCAGATATTTGGTCAGCGGTCCCAACCAATGGGTGCGTAGATCCGAAGCGTCGGATGGTTTTCTTCCTTGCAAAGCGCCCTTTTTCTGAAAATAAGCAAGACCTGCTTTCCCCCGCCGGCGATGCAGCATCTTATAATAATGAGACAGCCGCCTCCTTGTGATATCAACAAAATTCTGCATGATCTCTGGCTTTTGGCTGTCTCGAAACCTCTTCCTCCCGGAGGCGCAATCCCTGCCCGTTGTGCCAACATCTGAGATGGCCTCCGGATAGAGACAGGTTATCATGTTCGCGAGGAAGGTGAAGCGTCTCCTGCGCCACAGCCGAAGCGAGTAAAGATCTGTTTGTTGGCAGAGACGGAGAGGAGGTGTTTTTCGTTATGGAAGGGACGAGGCCGAAGTAATTCGCTCCCCTCTTTTCTAAGTGAGACATATTGCGAAATGACGTCTACGATGTCATTTCGAGCGCATGTCCTCGATCAGATTTTCGTCATAATACAGTGAGATAGAAATCGCTTCCGATGTTGCCATGCCCTCGAGCCGCACCCGAGGTGCGACGACTCGAGCCAGGCCCGGGATTGCGAGTGGTACGGCTCAGAGCCGTACCAGAGTGCGACGATACGAGATAAAGAGCCGGCCCGGGATTGCGGTGGGGCGGGGCATCTCAAAACCAGGCCGGGATTGCAATGGTACGGCTCGGAGGCCATACTAAGTGCGACGACTCGAGCCAGGCCGGAATTTCTTCGTGGGTGGCTCGAGGGCCACCTGACGAAAATCCCGGGCTGTGGCGCCGCCACATACCTCCGCATCCCGCCGCTACCCGCTGTGCAAGCACGCGGGCAGCAGCGAGATGTCTGAAGCCCTAACTCGTTATCAGTACGTTCCAGCTTTTGAGGATGAAGAGTTTTCGTAGGTCATGATGGCGAAGTGGTCGGTCATGCCGGAGATGTAGTCACAGGTGATTCGTTCTTTGGGTTCGCCGTTGCAATCATTTGTTTCATGTGTTCGGGAGACGAGGTCGATGTGGCCGAGGTATTCATAGAGGGTCTTTACCAGTGTCCTGGGCGCTTTCCTTCTTCGATTTGGCGACGGCGTTGGTATATACTGCACGAAACATATACTTCCGCAGTTCCATGAAGCTGTCCCAGACCGTGCTTTCCATTGTGATGTCGTTTTCGGTGCTTTTCTACAATGGAATGGATGATGGTGTCAGCCAGTCCTCTTTTGTTCTGCAAGTACCTTTACGATTTCCGAGGAGAGTCCTCCATGGTCGAAATTCCTCCCCGGATGGCATCATCGAAAGTCGCATGATGGATATAAGCGATTTTGTCGGAGAGTCGGACGATTCTCCCCTCCAAAGTGTGCAGGCATCAGTTTCAGTTCATGATTTTAAATCCCGTCTTTTACCTCGACGGTGAGATTCAGTCCCCTTCCCTCTTTTTCCAGCTTTTCCACGATTCGAAGGCTTTGTTCGTTGTGTCAGAAACCGAAGGGCGAGATTTCGTTCAGTGCCCTTTCTCCACATGTCCAAGGGGTATGGCCGAGGTCGTGCCCAAAGGGCTATGGCCTCTGAGGTCCTCATTGAGTTTTGAGTGCTCTGGCAATGGTTCGCATTCTGCGCCACTTCAGAGAATGCGTCATCCTTGTGCGTAATGGTCTCCGTTGGGCGTTACCTGGGTCTTATCCTTCCAATCTGCGAAAGGATTTGGAATCAGAATCCGATCCGATCGCTTGATAAACAGGTCGGATATCGCACTGTGGCTCCTTCCGCTCTCTTCCCTTTGACTCTGAGATTTGGATGCAAAGACGAGGCGTCTGCTTCTCTCTTTCCAGTTCTTCTCGAATCTTCATACTGTATTCGGTGCCAGTATCCATTCCTTTTTGTAACCGCTATTTCCAGTTCTTTTTGCTCGAACTGCTCCTGAATCCACCAGTTGCCTGGTCAAACCCTCCTCGGAAATTTCAAGGTAGCGCTCGTTTTCTCTCTCCTCCGGTGTCCTGGCGTAGGCATAGGGTTCTTTTCCAGACGGTAGCCAAAAAGCACCGCCAGAGCTCTCTTCTCCGGCGGTGTAAAGCTCATTTTTCAGAGGCTCCCTGGCGAGGCGGTATCTCATTCCCTCACAGCTGCCAAAATAAGCCTCTCCGTATTCGCATATGCGTCAGATTAAAAACTCTGCCTTTTTCAATTGCCATGCTGTTCGCTAAAAGCCCACTTTCCCCGTTTTCTTTCTGATTCACGACATAGTAAATGCCACCTTTTTCCTCGGCTTTAAATAAACCTGTAGGAACAGATCTCCCGTCTGGGCATAACCTTTCTTCTGCAGGTCTTCATATACCCTCGTTTCAATGTCGCTCATTCTGACTTCTGATCTCCGTATTGCAGGAAAAATTCTTTCTTCGCCGCCGCACTCAGTCGCCTGTCCTGCCAGGTTTCTTCCGACGTTCTGTGCGGTTTTGGCTGTATGCGAGACTGTTTTCTCGTTTCTTTGGCCGCAGGGAGCCGCAGCCTTTTTACTCCCCTCCAGGTGGGGAGAAGCCACATGCAAGGCCCTTGTCCTTCGCTGCCCTGAAGAGGCAGGGAGTGCCCGTGTCGCTGGCTGCCTGAAGGCGGGAGTCGCCACATCTTTTGCCGCCTGAAGGGGCGGGGCAGCTACTTCCTTTGCTGCCTGAGAGCGCCGGGTGGCTGCTTCCTGACCAGTACTGGACCGCCGTTTTTCATATAAGCGTCTTATTGGAAACGTCTTCTAAATTCATAATTCTATCACCAGCTTCATTGCTTCCCATCTCTCTTCTCCCCTCTTCGCTCAAAGACACCTGGGCGGTTCTTGCCCAGTTAAATCTCTTTGGTTCAAGCAAATCTCTTTGTTTTAGATTTCGTTGTTTTCCTCCTCCAAGTAAGTGATCACAGTGTGGTGAATTCCAGCCCAGCATGCAGGCAGCCATATCTTACGGATCCTCTCGAGTGCTTCCAGCCTCGTTTCTACCGAGGTGTTTGCATTTCCCTGAATAATGAAGAGTGGCGTTTCTTCGTGTGGTCGTCAAATTTGTAATTCTCTCCATCCGCACATCAATCCAAGCCATGATGCCTATCGCTTATAGACATAGTCCGTCTCTGCTACGAATTTTTCCGGGCCGGGATCGGATAAACACATCCTCCCTTCTTACTGACGGTGAAACAGATTTCCTCGTCTATTTTATCGAAGTCGTGTCCGCCAATCGCCGGGAAGGGCAGGGCGTTTCCACGTATAAATATCTACAATGCTGTTGATGTTTTGGCAAAGAACCACGGCGCTCACATTTTGAATCAGTGCAATGGCGGTCGGCGGATTTTTCTTGGCTCTGCGTCCGACTGCTGTAATGGAATCGGTATCCCTGGTTCACCGGATGTTTGGCTGCTTCCTCAACGTCACAACCGAGGCCCATTCTTCCATCTTCTTTCTCTCTTCCAGAAAAGCATCCGTCAGTTTCGCTGCGGGATCTACATTTGTGCCAGTGCCAGAACGATGCTTTTTCTTTCCCAAATCCGCGATGCTCTTATCGACAATAATCTTCATCTTCCCCTGTTTCTTCCCTTTGCCCGATCACGACTCCTGCAAGATACCTTATTCTTCCAGATCCGCTTCTCTATGGTTGATGTCAGTGATTTTGCTTCTGCTGACCTTCGCACCAACATAACGGGAAAGCAGCTCTGCCAGCTCATCCACTGCCGCCTGCGGTTCGTTTACACGATCCTTTTCGATGCACTCCATCGCAATAAATTCTCTGGTCGTTTCGTCCGCTAACCTCGGTGCGCTTTCCATCTCTCGGTTCCAGCATCTGCAGATCACGCCGCCCTGATCGTAATAGGCAATTTCTCCGGAAGCGGCGGTTCCATTTATCGGACCCGATCGGGAAGATTCCTCTCCTCCCTTCATCCGCCCAGATGAAGATCTCCCTCAATAGCATCCAGATTTTCCGCGCCGATCGGAAACGCATACTTAGAGTGAGATGGCATTGGTGATGTCCACCGTCGGCACAATCCGTACCGACCGGCGTTTCCTTCAGCACCCGCTTCAGAAGCGCCTCCAGTGGTTTCCTGCGCCCTTCTTGGTCAGGAAATTTGGAATAGGCTTCTCTCCAGGCCTTTACCACCTCATTTTTCGAAATCGGCTCATTCGGAACAAATCGTTTGGCACCTTCATTTGGCCTCTTTTAAAATGGATTCAATTTCCTTGCTTCTTGCCGCATCCAGGACGACAGCTTCCTGTACTTCCTTCACGCTCAGGACTGCGATGCTCGCCTCCGGAAAAATCTTCCAAAAATTCTTCATCTGTCTACAAACTTCTTCATGTCGTGTCCTCCATTCTTCATTCGTTCTCATCCGGCCGCAGAAGGTGCAGGCTTTTTCATATCGAACATAGAGATCATCCGTCACAACCTTGTATGCACGGACGGAAAAGCAACTTTTCCTGTTCGAGTAGAAGAGGCAGGCTCCGGATCAAGCACTTCCAGAACAATATAAGTATTGCACCTCTGAAATCAGGATCTTCCTGGTAATCCGACGTGCCCCAAACTTCCTTTTGCACTGCTTTGAAATAGGGTCCCGATCTGTCCCTTCCTGTCTGCATCTTTTAAGGTCGTGGTTCGTCTTTTCCCGAAAACGCCTCTCCTTCGTTCACTGCACGGTGATACGAATCCATGCGAGCTGCAAAATCCTGCTCCTCTTGTCATCCGCCCTGGCTCCTCCACACAAGAACAGAAAAAGCAGGTTAAACACAGCGTCAGAATCACCAGCATAATCGATGCCGTCCCGATATGCAGATGGTGCCGTAAGAAGATTGATTCATTCAATATTCCAAAGTTTACATGTATGTACAGCATAAGTTCCACCCTTCCCTTGTCAAGGAAGATGTTCCTGAGATCAGCTTCTCCAGAATCCTACGATGCGCCTGATCAGGGCGATTCTTCTGAACTTTGATCTCCGATCAGAAACTCTCCCCTTCTTCTCACCACCAGGTGACGCGAAAAAGCGCTTCTTTTTGAGGGAGATAACCGCCCCTTTTTCATCATAATAATAAATCCAACCTTGCTTTTGCGAATGCCGTGCACGGATCAAAAAGTCGCCATGCGCGGATCAAAAGCTGCCGTGTACGGGTGAAAAAGGCGGAGTCCTCACCTCCCTGTCATGCACCTGTTCAAGCTCCGGATTTCCCTCCGAAGCGTAAAAGCTCTCCGCTAGCTTTCTGTGCCAGCGTAGTGCCTGTGTCCGGTCGGACGTTCCCGCGAGGATCCGGTATGCTCCTGCAAAACACGCACACGTCGTCGCGGACAGAGCAAAAAGAGGATCACCAAAATCAGCTCCATCAGGATCAGTGAAGTTTTCAGATGTCCCTCCCTCATTTCGTTTCTACCTCGCATGCCCTTGAGATGATGAGAAATCTCTTCCCTGTCCCGTGTCCATACGCACAGGTTGACATAGCCTTCCCGTATCTCCCTGATCTGTAATTCCTTAATTCCAGAATCTTCTTTCCCATCTGCGCTCATCTTCTCCCCGTCCTTGCAAAAGTTCCATCAAAAACCCGTCCTTGGTATAGAGATGGGTAGGTATAACCCGTTCCCTGATTGGTCTGTAAAAGAAGGCGCCTCCCGTTTGTCGATTCTTCCGCTTCGAATACAGCCCTGCTCATCGGCAACCTGAAGCTTCTCCGTCAGATGAGGCGCTGATCGTTTCGCCTTTCATCATTCATGATTCATCCTCTTTGTATTCTTTTGATACACCGAGGCACTCAAAAGCGATCGAGAGGAGGTGCAGGTTCCAAAAACCAGCAGCAACGTATAAGCAGATCGTATCGATATGAGTCATCTTCTTTCGTTGTTCGATCCCCGATTGCTTCATTGGTTTGCTTCCCTATTTTTGCTTCCTTGATTTTTCCAAAGCCATTACATCGGGTGAGAATTGGATGCCAGAGGCTGATAATCCACATAAAAAGATTCGTCATACGTCAGTCCATATCTCTTTTTCAAGTAGTCAGAGACTGGGCGGGTACATGCCTTCTAACGCATAGCACTGTGCAGTGTCCTTCTGCAGTGCGCGGATCAGACTCTTTTTCTGCTCCTGTCTGGTATACGTTTGAAACTGATATAGCGCCATCCAAAAAGGCAAGCAGCAGAATCAGCCAGAATGCCAGGTCTAAAGATGGCAAACTTCTCCTGCAGTTCCCATTCTTTTTCCCAAACGAAAAGTCGATCCATTTCTTTCCTGTCCGATCGCCAGACGCGGTTCCCCGGTAAAGGCAAAAGAACAGACAGCAGAATCATCCTACAATCGGGGAGAGCAGGATGATCAGCGTCGGTTCTAAAACGATATCCAGTGATAAATCTTTCGTCCCGTCTCGCTTGTCGTATTGCAGAGCGATCTGCGACAGGGCAGCGTCCATAGAGCCGGACTGAAATCCTGCCAAAAGAAGGCGGGTATAAAGGAGGAAAAAAACCTCTGTTTCTTCAAGGCATCCGGGAAATTGTCGCCTTCTTGCAGGTAACGTTTACATCCTGCGATTTTCTCCTCATCTTTTGTTTTCCACTAAAGGTATTCACCATTTCCAGCACGAAAGGTATCCATCCCGCTGGAGAGCATGAGGCATCATACCCTCTGCAAATCTTCCTGTTGCAATTTGCATGGCCAGGTTCCTTGTCGGTATGAATTTTCCGCATGCCGAAGCAAAAATGGTGACCCGACTGCGTTTTTACCAAAAAGCAGAAAGAGATTAGCGGCTCCAGCCCCAGAATACAAAGAGAAAAATCTTCCGGAACAGGACCCGAAATGCATCAGGGAAGCGGAAAACGCATTCATCTCAGTGCCAAGAGAAGCAAGGACTTCTCCAAAGATGGGCAGCACCTGGTGATTAATACAATGACCACAAACATCAAAAAGATCGCGAGAAGGGTAACTCAGAGCCTCGAAATGGTTTCTCTGAAGTCATCCTGCCTCGTATAATACCGGGTCAACTCATCCAGAACCGTATCAGACTGCCGGCTTCTCCCACCTCCACCATGTGACAGTAATAATCCGGAAACACTTGGCTGGCCTCCAGGGCGGTGTGCAGCCTTTCCCCGCGGGAGAGGAACTCCTTCATCCGCAGAAGGAGCTTTTTCCCCTCACCGCTCTGCGTGTCCTCAAACAGAATGTTCACCCCTTCGTAGGAGAGATGCCGCTTTTTAGAAGCATCGCCATCTGCATACTGAACATAGCCAGCTCATGATCGAAAAGGATCCTTCCCCCTGCCTTTTTTCTTCTTCTCATTGTGCTTGCTCATCCTCTAATAATGTATTTCAGCTTATAGTTGTCACCGTCTCCGATAAAGCGTTTTGAGCTCCGCTTCACCGGAAGAAGCGGCAAAGGTGGGATCCATCAGTTCCCAGTTTACTCCGTCAAAGCGGATGACGCCGTTGACCCATCCGATGTTGTCGACATAGAACTGATCCAGGCATGATAGGCTTCTCCGGCAAATCCACCTCCATTCTGGTGGGAATTTTCTGTGACCTGCAGCATGGCTGTCATCAAGAGAATAATCCAGACAGATGCCGTCCTGCTCTTCAGGTCTCATCAGGGATCGGGTAAGTATCCTGCCTGTACTTCTTCCCGCCTTCTTTTTCATCGTAAAGACCGTTTGGATGATGTAATTGTGAGACATTGGATACCATCCAAATCCGTATTGGCAGGTCTTGCCAACCTCTTTTGCCCTGCTCCACAGAAAGCTCTTCTGATCAAAATGCACTACTGATTCCAGGACCAAAAGGGAAAAAGCGTCCTTCAGCTTCACCTGCTCTTCTCCGGAGAGACCATGGCATATTGGTTTTTGTCGATGTTTTCATAAATCCCAAAGAGGTAGTCCATCTCCTGCAGAAAGCGAAAGACCTCTTTTTTTCCGTTTCCCAAAAAGATCATAGGTGTAGGGTGACCTCGTCTCTTCCTGTAATTTTGCAACTTGACCTTTTTGTTCTGTCCCGTATAAGCTGCGATTACATACCCTCTCCGCATTCGAGTCATCGATCCTGGCCTCCTGATTGGAAAAACCCCTTTTCCTTCCTCTTTCAGTTCGATACAGAAGGGCGTGTTGTCCCTTTCCCTTTCCCCAGGAAGCGACCACTTCTTCTTCGCAGAGTCCTCTTTTGCTAAGAGATGACGAGCATACAGCAGGCAGGCGGATAAATCATCCTCCTTTTCTGTATCCTCTTTTTGATTTCCCTTTGCATCGTCATGATTCCGGACCCCTTTTGTAGTATATCGGGTATCCTTTGTGAAATCTGAATCCGGTAAACGTCTCGATGCGTTTAAGAAAAGAATCCGGTTCTTTTATGCGCTCTGCTTCTGCCCCTCTATCATAAAAGCTGATAATACCTGCCCTGCATCCGCATCAGTTCCTCATGGGTGCCTCTTTCGATGATCCCTGCCCTGCTCCATGACCAGGGAAATGCAGTCTGCATTTGCGTACCGTGGAAAGGCGATGCGCAATCACGAAAGTAGTCCTGCCCTTCATCAGCGCATCCATTCCGTCCTGTACGATTTTTCTGTCCGGGTATCGATGGAGCTGGTTGCCTCATCCAGGATCAGCACCGGAGGATCGGCAATCGCCGCTCTGGCGATCGCAAGAAGCTGTCTCTGTCCCTGCGAGAGGTTGCCTCCGTCTCCCTGCAGCACGCTGTCATATCCATTCGGGAGCTGCCTGATAAAGAATCGGCTCCCACAAGCTTTGCCGCCGCCACCACTTCTTCATCCGTCGCATTTAACTTGCCGAATCGAATATTTTCCCTTCACCGTTCCGGTGAAAAGATGGATGTCCTGTAGACCATTCCCAGGGATCTGCAGATCCGGCGAGGCGAATCTTATTGATGTTGATGTGATCGTATCGAATCTTGCCGTCCTGAATCTGATAAAAACGGTTAATCAAATTGGTAATGGTCGTTTTGCCTGCCAGTGGAACCGACGAGCGCCACCTTCTGTCCCGGAGTCGCATGCAGGGGCGATATGGTGCAACACGGGCTTGTCCTCCTGATAACCAAAGTCCACGTCATCGAAAACCACGTCCCCCTTAACTCCGTAAGGTGGTCTCTCCACTGTCCTGATGATAATGCTTCAGGCCCAGTGTCCGGTGTGCTCCTCCTGCCTCGCGGAGCTGCCCGTCCTCCTCTTTCCTTGCATTGACTAAGGTCACATAACCCGCATCCTCTTCCGGCTTCTCGTCCATCAGTTCGAAATAAATACGCTGCGCACCGGCAAGCGCCATCTCTGGCATTCAGCTGCATCGTCAGCTGATTGATCAGCATGCTGAAATTCTTGTTAAAGGTCGAGAAAAAAGCCAGCGCACCCACCGTGAATCCGAAAGGTGGAATTCGAGTGCAAGCGCACTTCCGACAAGACGCAGAGCACATGGGTATTTTCGAGCTGCGAACTGGGCGCCCTCAGAATATTGGAATAGGCATTGGCTGTATGCGCTTTGGTAGGTTCCTCATTTAATTCATCAGTTTTGGATGCTTTTCCCCTCATGGCAGAAGACCTTGACCACCTTCTGTCCTGCCATGGTTTCTTCGATAAAACCATTCAGGGTCCCGAGATTCTTTTGCTGCGACACAAAATTTCTGCCGAAATTCACTCGCCATCGGACACCAGCATCGTCACCACCACCACCATAAAAAGGCTGATCAGGGTTAACGGAATGCTGAGCACCGCCATCATCACCACAGTGGTGACCACCGTCTACGAGACTGCTATCTGCATCATGCTTTGGAGATCATCTGCCTCAGGTATCACATCATTTGGTAAGCCGACATATGTCCGCATGCGCGTGGGTGTCAAAGACGCCCGATCGGCAGCCTTTCCATCGAAGAAAAAGGCTCGTTCCGCAGCGTTTGAGCGTTCCTGCAAACGGTGCTGCATCAGTCGATTCTGGATGTAGGTAGCGATGATCGATCAGATAAAAAGAGCTACTCTGCCGACGGCCACCCTCAGTCCGGAAAAATCCGGGTTCTTCTGCGACATCATCGGTTCGATATACACTGATTGATCAGGGTCTTCGCGAACATTGTTCCTGTGCTGGCCGGGACGCTGATCAGAATGCTTACCAGAATGACTGATCAACTGCATCCCATAACGACCAAAAACATATTTCGAAGCCTGGATAACGGTTTCACACGGATGCTCGAGTTTCGACGTGGACCGTTCCTTGCTCCTCTCCCCATCCTCTTCCCGTTTTTGCTTTCTGCTCTGCCATGATTTCTCCTTGCAGATTGTCCAGATCAGTAGTACCCGTCTGGACGACATAGAACCTCGCGGTAAATCCGGTTCTTCTCCATCAGATTCTCGTGTGTGTCAAAGCCGTCGATCTACCCTGATCCATGACGATAATTTTTGTCACAGTCCTTCACGCTACAAATCCGCTGGGCAATGATGAACTTGGTCGTATCTGCGATTTCCTCCCGCAGTGCCGCACGAATCCTGGCGTCCGTTGCCGTATCCACCGCCGAGGTGGAATCATCCAGAATCAGGATCTTCGGTTTTTGAGGAGCGCTCTGGCAGTACCCAGACGCTGCCTCGACCGCCAGACACATTGCTGCCTCCCCTGCTCGATATGGGTGTGATATCCTTCCGGCATCCGTTCAATAAATTCATCGGCGCAGGCAAGGCGGGCCGCCCTTTTGCATTCTTCTTCTCCCGGCATCTTTGTTTTCTAGCGCAGATTTTCCAGAATCGTTCCGGAAAAAGTACCACATTTTTCTGAAGCACCACGGAACCCTGATTTCTCAGTGCCTCCAGGTCATATTCCGCACATCTCTTCCTCACCTGCACTTCCGCTATCCGTATCGTACAGGCGGCACAGTCAGACTCACCAGGGGTGGTTGGAGGAGCCGGTTCCTCCGATGATGCCGATCATCTCGCCGGCATCACATGAGCTGATGTCCTGCAAAACCGGCTCTTCCGCTTCTTTGTTCATAAGAAAAGCAGAGCCCGGTCCAAGGTCGCGCTTTCCGTCCGCCACCACAAACAGAGGATTTTTCCGGTTCTGCATCGTGCTCTGTTCTTCAATGACTTCACGCAATTCTCTCGCACTTGCCGCAGACATGGTAATCGCAGCCACAGACCATGGAAAGCATCATCAGATTCATCAGGATGATGTTTGCCCTACAGTAGGCAAGCAGGCTCATGCAGATCGATGGTTAACACCTGGCCGAACGAAAGAAGCCGCCTGGCCACCGACTATCATTTTTGCCCCGGAAATAAAGAGATCAGGAGGATACGGACGTAAAACCGTTCCCTGCATGATGCGGGAAGATGGTAGCCATCTTGCCTTCCGTCTGCACAAACATCTGATAAATCCCTGCCACCGCCTTCTCAAAGCGGCTGATTTCGTCGATCCTCTCGACATGCAGGCTTTTTACCACGACAGTCGCCGAAACATTTTTCCTGGACGCTTTCGTTCGGTTCGTCGCTAGCGCCTGAATACCTTCTGGAACATGGAGTCCCACCGTGCGCATCCTATAAACCATCACGGGAGACTCAGAAAGAAGACCGCCACCAGGGTAAACAAGCGAAAAGCTTCACGCTGATTAAAAAGCTCCTGGCGAGCAATCACCAGAGGCCGGCGCCACGCATGGCCATCCGCAGAATCATCTGATAGGCGTTCTGAGATGTGGTCACATCCGTCGTCAATCAGGTGACGAGTCGAAGTGGAAAAAGCGATCGATGCTGGCAAAGGAAGGTCTGGATATGGTCGAGACATCGTCTTTCTCAAATTCACGCAAAGCCCTGCAGGGCTTTGAGCTCCGAAAAAGGACTCGAGTTCGAGAAGACCGATCGGTGCAACGACCAACATCACCAGGCCATGCGAAAATATAAGACGGATCTCGCCTATTCCCTGTCCGCAAACTTCCCCATCAATTTCAGGATGATCATTTGCAAATCACTTCTCCAATCATCCAGACAGGGGGTCAGGATGGACACCCATTTGAATTCGTATGTTGCGCCATTAACGTCTTTAACATCATTTCCCTTTTGCCTGTATCTATCTCCACCACTTCCTCTGTTACTGCAAGAACGAATTTGGCTGCCCCGGTGTGCGCTAGGTCCTTCGCCTCCGTTCACCTCAATGTGATCATCCAGCCTTGTTGACCAGACACTGCCTGCCGTCAATCCATCTAGTTTCCACCAGATCGCCCGTTCCGGATTCACCTTGATGATGACATCGGCGTTTCAACTCAAACTTCCTTGTGTTGGCAATATTTCCTGCCGAAGCTGGATAATCTTCCCTGCTGAAAGGAGGCTTCAAACGTTTTTGTCAAAGTTGCTCCAGCTTCTCCTGCTCACTCCCGGAATCCTGCAGCAGCTGTTTGACCTCTCCTTTTTGGAAAGAGAAGATTCTCCTTTTTCTTCCTCATGGTCTTCCATCATCTGGTTTCAAATTCTCATGGATATTCTGCATAATATCATAATCAGCACGTCTTCTCCGATGGTTTCCTGCACGATCTCCTGGAAGCCTTCTCTCTGATCCTTTGAGGACAGCGGCGGCCGCTACCGACAGCGCTTCGATCATCTCCGGATGTAACTCATCCGGTTTTTGGTAAAATACAAAAGCTCACTGAATATCCGAGGCGCGGTCGATGAGGCGGGAAACAAAAAGCCTTTCCCGGCTGCTCACCTGCCAGTCCGTGCGTTCTTCGATGACATTTTCTCTTCATTATAACGGTCCGCCTTGGAAAGCGTTACCGGACAAATGGAGCCAAAGCAGATATTCCTCGGACATTCTCGGGGCATCCTCCATTTCTATGCCGTCTTTCGTAACGCCGGGAACGTCATAGGGAAGCATGCACCAGACATGATAGTAATAATTTCCTCTCCGTTTTGCATAATTGGCAATCACCAGGTCGAAAAACTCATCCACGAGTGCCTCGTCCTTTCAGCCCACTATCCCGCAGTTTCCAGCAGAAATTCCTGCTTTCGCCAGTCATCTCCTCCTCTAGCGGAAAGAGACATCGAGCTAGATTCTTGCCGAAGGTTCCCCAAGCGTATGTTGAAGAGTTCAAGTATTTAAAGTCTCCTCTTCCGGAAGAAGCCGAGGATCGATGCGAAACGAAAAAGCTTTTTCGCTTCTCATGGTTGACATAGCGGGAACAGAATCCGGTCGATCGTACATCTTTCCTGCGTGTGTGTTTGCGAATCTCCAGTGCCCCCTGCCTTATTCATAATCCCCCTTTTTATGGAACAGAAAGCATCCGGCTGCGGACTTTGCCCGTGTCACCGGATGTTTCTCATCTTTGCATTCAGCTGTTTTGCCATTCGACCACTTTTCCTCAGACTGGCCGCATGAGACATTTATCGTCCGCTTCTCCTTAGGTTGTTTTCCCTTAGACTTGCCGCATCAAAGCGATTTCCCTGTGCGCATCCTTCCGGTACCTTGCGGAATCCGGCGATATTGGCTCCTGCCACGTAGTTTCCTTCCATTCCGTACTGTTTGGCTGCCTCATCGATAGTATGGTAATATATGCACCATGATCTGTTGGAGACTTTTCATCGGCCTCTTCAAAAAGGGTCAGGAAAGCCTCTCGCATTCTAGCTCATCTCCAGCGCACTGGTTTGCACACCGCCCGCATTGGATGCCTTGCGCAGACACAGAGAACACCGTTCTTCTGGAAATATTCTGTTGCCTCGATGGTGGTCGGCATATGTTGCCCCATTCATAGACTACCTTGGCTCCGTTTGCCACCAAGGTCTTCCGCATCATCTGACTGCAGCTCCGTTCTGCGTTGCGCAGGAAGCGCCACATCGCCTTCACCTCCAGACGCCCTTCCTTCGCGATATTCTGCGGAGGAACTTGCGCTGCATATTCGGTGAGCCTTGCGTTTGACTTCCTTCACCTCTTTTAACGGAGAAACGTCAATGCCACCGGGTCATAGATCAACCGGTGGAATCGGAGCACGGGTCGACATGCAGCCCAGCTGTTTCGCTTTTTCAATCGCGCCGTCCTTCATTTCCGCACCGGAAACCAGCAAAAATCTTTCCGGAAAGGTCCATGCCGTGGCCTTCATCAGTTCCTGTGTCCAGATAGAAGACCATAACCGGTGGCTTCCGTCTGACCAGAAGACCCTCCATAGGTAAGGCCCTCCGGTCAGCACGCTGTCGCAAGAATCCGGATCCTCTCGTACTGACCGTAGAGATAGCCGATTTTCTCTGCCACCGACACCGATGTCTCCCGCCGCCATCCGTAGTTGGGACCGATATGGCGAACCAGTTCCGTCGTAAAAGCTTGTGCAAAATGCGCATGACTTCTGATTGCTCTTTCCGTGAGGATCGAAATCGGAACCGCCCGCGCCGCCGCGATCGGAAGCGGTCAGAGGGTCTGAGGATCTGCTCAGACCCAGGAATTTAATGATGCTGAGGTTGAGAGGGATGGCGAAAGTCCTCCCTTATAGAGGTCCGATCGAAGAACTGTATTGCACACAGTATCCGTTGTTCACATGGACCTGTCCGTGATCATCTACCCACGGTACGCGGAACTGGATGATTCTCTCCGGTGTTAAAAACGCTCCAAAAGCGCTTCTTTTTATAGGTTTCTTCGTCCCGCTTCTACCACAACGCGGATCGATTCCAAATTTCTCTGCCGCCTGCAAAAATTCAGGCTGATCCGGATTCTTCTCTTGCAAAATACTGATAAAGCTTCATCTACGTATGACATTTGATGATCCTTTTCTCCCTTTGGAGGCTTATAATGGAACCTCTGCGTGCCAATTTCTTCCTCTATATTTTGGAAATCTTTTTGTCATAGGTATCCTATTATAAAGCGCTGCATTTTTCATAAACAAGATTATCCAATTCAGGGTTCAAGCAGTTTTTATTCCTCTCAGGATGAGCTCACTACTGAGTCTGTTTTTCTAATGAAGTCCATCATGTTCATGATCTTCAAGGTGCTTTCATGAGACATCTGCTCACACGCTTCCTTCTGCTCCCAGTGCAGAAGCGGAAGCCAGAAACTCATAGGAATAACCATCCTTATGTTTTTGCCCTCTTTCGAATCCTCTTCCCATGAGTTGTCATAAACCGAAAAGATTTGGAAACTTGTGATGACGTCCGTCACCAAATAGCCCCCGCTACCGTAAATCACTCCCTCATGTTTGCCAGGGAGTAACGCCGTATTACAGGGTTGGAGAGGCACTTTCCCCGTCTGCATAGCGGAGCAAATCCCCGTCTGTTCGTCTGCTCCCAGGGAATTTTTACTTGCAGGAGGCAATGTCAGAAACTTCATCGCCACAGAGGCAAAGGTGAGGACATGGGACTGCCCATATCCAGGGCGCTCCCCCTCCAGGTGACCGGATCCGCGATCCTCGTTTGTCAGCAATCGGTGCACAGATGTGGGCTGTCAGGGCTCCATGCATCCCCGATCAGGCCGCTCAGTAATTACTTCACTGCATCTCGCGGCAAGAGGCCAAAAAGCGTGTCACATCGCCTCCTGTACGAGAGCCCCTTTCTTTTTTTCCCAAATCAGAATCTCCTGCGCCCTGTTTCTCGTTCAGCATAAACGGTTTTTCCACCAGAACCGGCTTCCCATTGTTTAATGCCAGTTTGGCACAGTCATAATGTGCGCTGTTTGGCGTAGCTACATAGACCAGATCTACCTTGCTATCCTGCACCAGAGCTTCATGCGGAACCGTAGGCCTTTTTGCATAAACTCAGGCAAAACTCTCTGCCGTTTCCTGTTCTCTGGATCCGACAGCATAGAGCTGAGACCTCTCGTATGTTTGATCGTGGCCGCCATCTTCCTTGCGATCCTTCCGGTCCCCATGAGTTCTACCCGAATTCTTCCAAACATAAAATGCTCCTTTTTACGTAGAGCAGGCATTTTCTGCCTGCTCTGCTCCTATCCTTTACTTTCAGATCTTCCGTCTTAGTATAGCCTGTCTTCTTATTGTCTGGGAAACCTTTGCTGCATCCGTCTGAAACGGCGAACCTCACCGGGACATTGACCGTTTCCTGGGCGTAGCTACTGCCACGGATGCGCTGGTCGAAGCCTTCTCCCGAATGTTTCGGTATCCTTCAGCGTGTGCGTCCCCTTGCTGATGGAACTCGACTTCCGATTTCATTGTTTCCGTCTTTGCCTGTTCTTTGCTGCGGTGGTGAGACGATTCTGCTTCTCCCGCACCTTTTCCAGAGAGTATTCGGTCTTGACATATCCTTCTCGCCTTCGAACTTAATCTTACTCCAGCCGTTGTCTTCTACCTTGATTCTGGTATAGACCGAGCCGACCGTCGTTTTTCAAAGGGACTCTACGCATTGAGTAAAGCGGACTTCCGGACATTGACCCACATCGTTTGCCTTGATCTCATGTCGCTTCCGGACGCTGTCTTGCTTCTGCTCGACAGCCTTGGTTTCCCCAGCTCCCGAAGAAGCGGCCGTCTGCTGGGTCGTTGCTGTCATCCGCTGCTGCCTGTTCGCTTTCGGTATCTCGGTTTGTGCCCTTCTGTGCTAACGGTGCTGCCGTCTGCCAGCTGTGCGCACTACTTCCCGCATCGGCGCTTTGTGGCCGAAGCACCAGAAGCTGCCGCGCTCGCTGAGCGCTGCTTTCTGAGGCGGTGGCGCTCCTGAAGAACCACCGTTTTCTGCAAGCGCAGCTGCTGCAGCTAGCTGATATTGTCGTAAAACTTGCTGAGAAAAATCTTTAACTTCTTATCGCTTATCGACCATTTCATTATAATCAGCCGTGATCTTGTTGTTCAGGGTCCAATCACGTCGTCTTCTGGTGAAAATCTTCTTGATGTACTCCGACGTCCGCCTCGTCGTTCTCCGCCAGGTTGATATAGCAGCTGCCATCGCTTCCTGGTCTGCGATTATAATAGGTCTCCATGCCCGGAACCGGCGTCTCGCAATCACTTGAATTTGTATTCTTCGTCCACGTAGGGCGATATAACTGCCATCGACAGGACCCGGCTTGGTATATACTTCCACCTTAGGGAAGGGTTCGATGTATTTGGAAACTTCTTTCAACCTGGTCTTGGTCGTCTCGGACGCTTGTCCGAGATTGAGGCGATGGTATCAATGTCACCGGCTGCACTAAGCATCATAATATTGATGGATGACATTATTCACCTTTTCATAGGCATTTTTCTCCAGAGGTACGTCGGTATCGCATACATCCGGAGGTATCGTCTGTGCGCGCACTAGACCCCTTCGTCTTACCGGAGGGCGGGTGTATGAAACGCCAGTACCACTACCCCTACCAGGCAAGTACCGAGGACTCCAGCATCACCCGCTTTCTTGTGATGTACAATGTAATTCATGAAACGCTGCTGATTCTGTTTAATCGGCGTCTGCGCTTTCTGACTGCCTGTCTTGCTTCTTTCTCGTCGTGAACTCTGGGATGATTTCTTCGCGTGATTCTCGTTACTCATAAGCTTCCCCTGTGAAAACATAATGGCCCGACGGGGAATCGAACCTGCATTAAAGGCGTCGGAGGCCTTCGTTCTATCCATTAGACTACGAGCGCAGATGTTTGCAAAAACCATTACAAACTTGTTAAGCAACTCTCAATATCTTAGTATGAAATTCTATCTGTCTGTCTATTTTGTGAATTTTTCTCGTCGGAACTCTCTCCCTCCTTTTCGATTTGTGATTCCTTTGCCTCTCCTCATGCTCTGGAAGGGCAAACGCCATCAGCTGGGAGAATCGGCAGACCGATCATGGCGCCGAGCAGGAAGCGGCGCTTCTCACTCGCATCCCCGCCGGAAAGCATCCGTAAAAATGAAATACAAATACAATCCCAAGAAGAACAGACCGCGAGACTGCCCACGAGACGTCTTCTCCTTTCGAGACTTCTGTGCTACGGACCTTGATGGTTGTTACTCTTATTCATTGCAGAGGACTCTTTCTGTAAATAATGTCCTCGTTACTGCAGGGCCATTAGAAACCATGGTGATCATAGCCGATTTTCTGTTCGATGAATTCGATATAATTCCTGCAGGCTTCCGGCAATTCTTCATGGGTGCGATCCGCAGATGTCACCACTTCCAACCAAAGCTTCATCAAAAACAGGCTTTGCCTTTTCCAACCTGGCAGTCACCGGAAGGTCCGTGATCTGCTTTTCAAACGTCCGCCACAGCGAGCGCAAGCCGGAATCTCATCCAGATAGCCTAACGGATCCACCACCGTAAAGGCAGCCTCCGTTGCCCCCTGCGGTCGGCATCCATGCCTGGAAGCCACACAATCACCAACCGACTCTCCTGGGTCTTCCGTCGTGAGCGCCGTACTCCCCTCCGTCTCCTCCGCGGTGTCTCAGCTCATCATGCCTCTTCTCGAAAATCTCTCGAAACAGCCCCTGCACCGGCGGCGGAGAATACGCCTTGGTCCTGCAATCCATCCTGAATGGCGCAAGGGCAATTCCCGCTCAATGGCGCCGTAAGCTGCCAGCGTGGAAGAAGTGACCATCGGATGAATCCGTGATCCGGATCTTTCATGGTTCCCTAGCTGTCCTTCCAGGAGGATGCGTTCTCCTTCTGCAATTGCATTTTCCAGGAAGAAGCGGTATCTGCGATGCTAGGGGCTCTACCTGTTTGCGATATCCAGCAAGTTCCTGCATCAAATCGTCTGTCTCCATCTTCGACGCTTGATACAGATGCTCCCGGAGAATATGCACCAGAATACGAGTCAATCAACTCTCTGAGGCGACACTGTCATCAAAGAGATCCGCCACCTGAAAGCCGATCTTCGCATATTTATCCGAGTAGAACGGTGCGATTCCGGTTTGGTCCGAACCGATCGTTGCCTGCAGTCTTTCCTCTCGTATATGATCAAACAGGATATGGTGAGGCGCGATAAACTGGCGGTCGAAATCAAAAAGCTTCGGCCTGGGCACTCCCTGTGGAAACAATAGACTCAGTTCCTTCATTAACACGGGAATGTTTTAGCGCCACGCCATTGCCGATCACGTTGATTGATATTGGATAGGCGCAGGAAGGAAGGGTAGTGCAAGCAAATTGCGCCAGGCGATTCACAATGGTATGACCGGCATTCGCACCTCCCTGAAATCTGGCGACAACATCTGCAGAATCCCTAACATATCATATTGATCTTGCCTTTCCTTCATCTCCCCAGTTGGCACCTACCACTGCTCTAAATCTTACCTCTCCTTACTTGGCTCTTCTGATTGATCCTACAACGAAGATGCATTTTGATTTTGGATACAGAACTTCTTACAATCCTTACGCATTATACCTTAATTCACTTTCTTGCCTAAAATTTCACGATTTTCCTAGGATCGGTTCCACCACTTCTTTCAAAAAGCGCTCCGTCTGGTGCTGCACTGCAGCCGGTACTAAAGTTTCAGGATCCATTCTCTCTCCTGCAACTGTGCCTGTTGAGAGGAAAAACCGCATCCCCCGGCAATTCGTCTAAGGGGTTGTTGTCCAGCCCTTCTTCCTTGACCCTCTTTGCCGCCTGCATCGACAGCTCTCGGATCTTTCGTGCAACTCCTGCCTGTCTCCGCACTAGCTGACCGCATCACGAGAATGTTTTCGTTGCCATGAAAGGGAAGCTCCCATCAGATGTTTCTCAATGACCTTGGGATAAACCACGAGTCCGTCGCTGACATTCATGACCAGGTCCAAAACCCCGTCAATGGTAAGAAACCCCTCCGGCACCGACAACCTCTTATTGGCGGAATCATCAGTGTTCTCTCCAACCACTGCCCCGTCTCCGTCTGCGCCGCATTCATCACATTGGTGATGGCATAACGGAAAGCGAACAGATCCGCTCGCAGCGCATCGGATTGCGCTTATAAGCCGGCACTGGAGCCTACCTGGTTCTTTTCAAACGGCTCCTCGATTTCTTTCATGTGTTGCAAAAGCCGTAAATCGGTTGCCATCTTGGTTGCACTGGCACCCAATTCCCGCATGGACATTCAGCACCTTCATATCTGTTTTTCTGGAATAGGTTTGTCCGAAACCGATCACAGCTGCTGAAGCCCATCTTTCTGGCAATCAACTCCTCAGCCGATCGACCTTATCGATCTCTCCTCGAACAGTTCCAAAAAGGCCGCCTGTGTTCCTGTCGTCCCTTTGCTCCCAGAGCTTCATGCCGCAGACACATAATCAGAATCGCTGAAGTCGGAAACAAAGTCCTGCAGCCAGAGATGCTCTCTTCCGACCGTCGTCGGCTGCGCCGAGCTGAAAAATGCGTAAAGCAAGCGTCGGAAGATCCTTATATTCATGGAAAAGGTGTGCCAGCCTCTCTCGATCACATTGATGAGTTTGGCACAGAATCAGAGCAGTGCCCCTGCACGATAATAATGTCGTATCTCCCCATCGCAACAGCTGGTCGCTCCAGGTGAATGATTCCCTTTACTGGCACTGGCATCCATAAGCATAAACCGCAGCTCATCGCGTCTGTCTGAGCTTCTTTTTCTCTGGCCTTTGCCACCTCATAATTGATGTCGCTCACATGACCTTCAACTCCTCAATCTGCTCTTCCGTAGTTGGAAGTCCCAGCTCCTTTTTCGGCTTCGGCAGAGCGATCCACAGCTTACGCCAGGTCGTGAATTTCATATCGGGTGAAAAAGAGATGTTGCATTTCCGGACTAGCATATCTCTCACCTAGCGGTGATTGATAACTATTGAGTTGTCTGATTCATGCGAAGCCTCCCCTGCTCATGGTCACGGGCATTTCCATCCGCTCCATCTTCTCCGTGAGACTTGGTCTACCTGCACCAATCTCCTTTGCGTGCCTCGGATAGCTCTGCCCAGTTCTCTGATATCATTTTTGCTCCGCCGATGACCTCCTGCTGGTTATAATCCATTCTTTTCCGCAAAGAACTTCCTTTGTGACAGCAGTTTATGCCTCAGATAGGAACTTTCCTCCCTGTTTGTGAGATAAGTACACTTCAACGGATATCTGCATTTTGGACATCATTTTTCGTAAGCAACTCTTCCAGACGGTTTTCATCTCCTCCATCTGATTCCTTGCTTTCCTGATGCTTGCATCGATGGTCCTTCTCCGTCTCATAGCAGGCAACTAGAGATGCTGAGGCTCCTCCGCCTTTTTCACCCCGAATTTCAAGGCATAGTAATCCAGCAGATTCCGATTATTGACATAGCGTATCTTAACGGTATTCTGTAAAAGAATCACTTCGATGTCTTTTTGTGCCTGCTTCGATCCGATGCGCCGCCGTATTGCGCATATAGAAACAATGGAAGAGCGGAAAGCGAGGCGGCTGCCATGCAACCATAGCACCACCTCAAAGCCGAGCATGGTATGTGGCGCCAGCAGAACGCCGTATGAGCGCTGGGAAGGTAATAAAACAGGTGACCCCCAGTGTACGCGTTCCCGTGAGAACTTTTCCAGATCCTCCTCCTCATCATGGAGCTTCCTTCTCATCCTCAGTCGCTTTAGAGTCGCTGCGGATTTTGCGGTTGCATCTCCTCCGCTTCTTCATATTTGGAGAGGAACTGTCCGGATCCTCGCTGAGCTCTCGAGCTCTCCCTCTGCAGGTCGGTCATCTGTCCTTCCCGGCCGGAAAAGCTTGCTCCTCCTCCTCTCTGCAATCTTTTCCGCAAAAAGATCTTTTCTGCGTTCCTCACTCCTTAACTCCAGAATCTTCTCCCTTATCCCGGATGGAGATGCTGACGCGAGTTGTATTCGCAGCGCAGCGATTCGATTTCTCTGGCTCCTTCCAGCATTCTCACCAGGGCAATCTTCCACCGCACGAGGCAGCACGGTCTGCCGGATCTTCGTGAGACCTTCCAGCTTCTTCCTCTTTTCTGCTTCGGTTTTCCCTCTCCAGTTTCACCTGGCGGAGGAGGAGCCTCCTCTGCCAGTCACATCTCTCTTCCCTTCCTGCCCGGCGCTGTCAAGATCCTTCGGTGAGAAAAACAGCCTCTCCATCTTCCTCTTCCGAATCGCTCTCCCACCGATCGTCCTCTTCCCACCGATCGTCTTCTTCCGAGGCGTCTGTCAGATATTCCTCTGCATCCCCTCTGTCATCTCCTTCGAAACGGTCTGTCCTTCCTTTTTTTCTCAAAAAAATTCGTTTAAAACAATTCCGTCCACTTCGTGTTTCTCACATCTTCCTGTACTGCCTGCCTGTAAGCCTCTCTTTGATCTCTTGTGATTTTTCTCTGCAGCGCAATACTGTTTGGTCAATCCGTCCCTGCGATAGCAGAAAAAGGTTGCTTGATCATCTGATATTCCGTGCTCTTTGCATACGCCTCTTCACTTCCCGAATCATGGATTCCAGCGTCAGAGAAAACTGGTATGCCCGCCGATCCCCGGAAACGCGATCTACATATTCCTTCTCCGGCATCGCCAAACGCAGCGCAGAGAGATAGCTCAAATACGACCGGGGAGAATGATCCATTTCATAGGCGCTCTGAAAGCGGGTCGCCGCCTCCTCAAAAGTCGCGCAATCGCGTATTCATAATACCTTCATTATAAAAATTTGCGCCTGCAGCGCCAGATCTCCCCTTCGGTGCGCTCTGCTTTAACTCTCGTAAGCGGCATAGCGCCGTGGGAATATTTCTGATTTTCCACAAGGAAATCCGCCTGTGCGAGATGTTTCTCGTGAGATATCCATATCCGTGTTGTTTGTCAGCGTTTCTCTTGTTTTCTCGATCTCCTCCAGGTGTATGTATCCGACTGCCTGCAGAATCTCCATGCACAGATCGACCACGCCGCCGCTCCGATAGAGCAGATCATCAGCAGTCTGCCAGTTCCCCATGGAGACATTCTTCCCGAATCAGTTTACCAGAGAGTGATCAAAATAATCCTGATCAATCAGGTAACGATTCCTCACAATATAAAACACATCTCCTCCATGGAGATGAAAGCTGCAGATCCGACTTCTTCAAAAATAAGTGTCTGTGCATAAGTTCCGGTACAAAGCATGACATTGGTCATGGAAACTCACTTCCGCCTCTGTTCTCTGGTCTACACCGCCCCGGATCAAACCTGAAGTTCCATGAGCTGCGCATCTCCGTTTTGCTTGCATAGTCCTAGCCCGCATATCAATGGCGGTGACAAGCAACCTGTTTGCCGCGCTCATCTACGAGGCAAGACGATCCTGGTGGTTCTCTCCTCCTATCGCAGAATCTGGAGCTGCAAAACAAAGCGGATGTACAATTCCGCCCCGCAAGAGGTGGACTGAATATAAAGAGTGCTTCCCTGAAGAAGAATCAAATCCACACTGGCTGTGGCATCGTACCAGTTAATGCCCGGCTTCTAAGAGCGGATATAGATCTCCTCTCCTTTGGAGACACCTGAATCTAGATTGGGCAGTTTGTCTTCTCCCAGAAGAAGAGATTGGGGAATCTCCTGCCTGAGCAGTTTCTGCCTCAGCGCAAAACAAGCTCCCTTGCTGAAGGGTTGGTCCCATGAAACACCGTTTGGTGCGACACAAATAGGAGAGGAGCGTTTTCATCACTGTCCTTAAAGCCGTCTGAGCAAATGAATGGAAGAAATCACCCGTCCTCTGCAAAAAGCCTTCTGCAATCGACAAAAATTCCTCTCATCATATGCCCGGGCTTTTTCCCGCTGCCGCTTCCTCCGGAGTCCTTCCTATGATAAGCCATCTCCTCATACGTCCGCATCGTTACCGTGGCAACAATCGGCGTAGTTTTCTGGTCAAAGAAAGATCATACGGGAAAAGCGCCTGATCCGCTTTAAAAATCACAAACTTAATCATCATGACCGCGGTAGGCATCTTTCTCGTTCAAAATATAATAAAAACAGGCTTTCCTCATAATTTTCAAAAACATTTTTGATGGGAAGCGTCAGCGCCTTCTGGCACCTGCTAGCAAGACATGGACCATGGTCTCATCCATCTGTCTGGTCGTGAACACGATCGCTTCAATGGTGCCGGATCCAGTTCCATGGGAAAGCATCAAGGCTCCGTTGATAAAAGGGAAAGAAGCGCAACCGGATCAAAGAAACTTCGTCGGTAAATTTCTTCCCTCTCGTGCCGCCGTTAACAGTCCGTACAAAGGTTGCCCTTCCCTCCTCGCATACCTGTTTCTGTGCTTCTGCCCCGACCACTGGTTCCTCCTCTGCTTCGCCAAAAAGGTGCAGAATATCAAAAGACCTCCGCTCCCGCCAGCAGGAAAAGGTCCTGGGCTCCTCTTCATGGTCTGCAAGATAGCTGATCTGAAACCTGTTCCCCAGATCATAGCCCAGTATATATTCCTTTCGAACCGTCTTTGATAATCTTTCCTCTTCCGCCTCTCGGCTTTCGTTCTCCTCATCCCCTTTTTGGACATGCTGAGTTGAAAAATATAATTGGAAGATAGGCCCCGTCCTGAAAATATTCTTCTGCCAGATGTCAAAGAGTATCCTGTCGTCGCTCAACGTTCACTGCCACCATCAGATCATTGATCGTGGAAAAGGCGGCTCCCCTTTCGGATTCTGTATCGCTGCGCTGCAACGTCCCGCTCTGGGTCAGCTATCCGCCCTCTCCCGCCCTCTCAGTCCGGTCCTCGTAATATAATGCTGGACCTGCTCTCGAAAAACGGGATAAAGGAGGCGATATGGGACGCTATCATACATTTCCTTCATCGGTCTGGATTCATAGTCTTCTGCGGGCTCCGTATCTTTGTCGCAGATAATGCCGTACAATTCTTCCAGGCGCTCTGCATAAAGCCAGCATCGCTCGATCATGACGAGGCAGGGTTCGAGGCAGATCGCAAATTCCATAAAGAACGGAAAGAAGAGCCCCGCGACCATCAGTTTTTACAGGAATGGTCTTCTGCTCCATCTCTCCTTTGTGCTCACGGCGTACTTCATAGTCAATCAGACAGATCACCGGGAGCTTCTGCCCCCTCTTGCTCGCTCATCTGCACTGATACGGAAGGCATTGGGTAGCTTCTCATGACAGAAATGGTCCTTAGGAGGCCATTGCCCGAAAGGCCAGTTTCCAAATCCTTCCTGCTTTTTGCACATAGGATCGAAAAGATATCGGTCTGCTCATAGACAAAAGGCGCCCGTATAAAAGCATTTAGCCTTAGCAGCCTCTCGGACAGTTCTCTGCATCCACCTCCAGGACGAGACAGCATTACATACAGCTCCACATCTCCTCGTCGTCCCTGAAAAATAGGCACACAGGGTTTTGCAGAGCGTGCTGTTGTATTTCCCGCTTCTGAAAGGCATAGAAACGTTTCGATGAGACGAGGGTCCTTCCTCTTTCCCTTCCCTCTTCTCCCCAAATCATCCATCCATCTGGGTACAGAGTTTGAGGACCGTCTTGGGATCAATGCCATAGGTGCCAAAGCTAACCAGCAGGAAAGAGGCCTTCTCCCAGTTTTTCCCCTGCCATCCACATCTCAGGTACTCGCCTCTCTCTTCCGCTCAGATTCTGGGGCTTTACTGCAGGCATTCGCTCGGTTGTATGAAAACCATTTTTCGTATTAGTAAAAGCGTAAACGACCTGTGATAAGTCTGTTTTTATAAGAGGGCACAGTTCCTTCCCCTCTAAAGTTCCATGAACCTGGAGACATTCTCCATCGTAATCTCATCACAGTTTTGCTATGATTACTGCAAGTGAAAGTCAGAGTTTCCCTCTCCCTGCGGATGAAGGGACCAACCAGTTGAGACAACCTCCCGGAATCATCCCACTTTTGCAGATCGCATAAAAAGGTACGGGCAAACCTCTGCCTCAGGACTTGCTAACAGAATCGCATAACTCCCTCCAGTCAAGCAGTACCGCGCACGCCCTTCTCTCACGGGGTGTGCATCTGCTTTCGCCGTTTCCTCGTATAGGGGCAACCGCCTTCACTGATGTTGGAGTTCTGACGCCTGTACCGTATAGAGACTTCCAACCTTTTGCATCGGCATTCTGTTGCGTTGATATGGATTCATCCAGAAAAGCCTTGCTAACATGAGTTGGCTCAGTTCTTCGCTTGGAAATGGCGCTGACGACAAAAGGCACGGATTCTGGGAAGGTACTGTTCATAAAGCTCGGCAAACTGTTCCTGTGAGTCATAGAGTAACGATAAAGGATAGCGCTGCTACTGTCGTCTAACGCATTCTGATAGAGAAAAGAAAATGAGGACGGACTTCGGGATCTCTTCCGTAATCTCCATTCTCATTCCGTGCCAGCGACATCATATGAGGTTCGAAGTGCCGTTCAGATGAAGGTTCTGGCAACGCCCTGTGACATAATATTCATGCGCACGATCCGTCTTCTCTCGCGATCAGTACCCTGCAAATGCCTCCAGGGTATCCGTCTGCAGTCTGAGCGCATAAGCAGGCTTCTAAAAATGGAACGAGATCCCGCATCACGGTTTTGGCTCTGGACGCCGAAAAGACCGCCCATGATCTGCCATCTCACCAGTGAAAATCGTTTCTGGACAGTAAAAGCGGAGGATCCAAACGGACAAGCACGGAGGATGCCGCATCGCTGATCTGCAGGCCTCTGACATACATCGGGCTGCGACACCCTCTGGCGAAACTGGTCTTTAACAACTCCCACTTCCTGGCATTGCTGAAGGCATAATTCACCTCCAGAGACAAAACTGCAGAGCCAGGCGAACTATCGCCAGTTGTCGGATTCTCATGAAAGATTTCTTTCAATCTGTTCTGCCCATTTCCCGAGATCTGGTCATCATCTCTCCCGGCTGGTGTCGTTAAATACTGAGATAATAGCAGTAGACTTCTTCCTCCGATTTCTCCTTGCGTCAGCCGTCACTGAGCGGTTCGGAATCTCTCTTTCCCTCTTCTTCTTGTCTGCGGTAATGAGGAAGTGCGCCTGGTATAGCAAAAGGAAGTCCTCTTCGTCCAACCAGCATTTCTTCTTAGCTTCTCCGCCTCTCTTTCATCAGCTGTGCGATGTTCTCTTCTTTAACCGGAACGACTCATGAAAGCGCTTCATTAACGGAGTGGTCGGCTGCTGTCTTTCTAGGACTGCACTCCTAAAGAGTTCCATCTCCCGGGTTCTGTGCGGATGCGAATCACCATTTTGACGTAAAGGATTGGAGCGTAATCGCTAGATTTCGGCCCTCACGGCCTGGAAACATCAATTTCGAAAGCGGAGAGCCTGCAGGGTTCTATAAAATCTTCTTCACGCCGAGATGATCTTTTTCGGAACCAGAAAGAAGCATCCGTATTAGACACAAAAGAGGTTCTTGCAGTAACCAACGAACCTTTACGGCCGATCAGGATCGAATCCTGCCCGTCCTCAGTTTGGGTCCTGTCTGCGATATATATGTCCTCCTTGCGATCCGGTGGAAATTCTACGGGCTTCGCCCATGAGTGCTGACGGGACTCTTCTACCATGGCGTTCTTCAGGTGATTCTGCAGAAGCCTCTGTAAATGCTCTTTCGCCTGTCCGGTCCCTGAGCAGGCAGTGCAAAAGTGCTCCGATAGCCAGCGCAGCCGCTTCTTTCCAAGCCGTCTTGGCGAGATTGGCGAAAGTGGAGCAATTCCCTGATTTCACCAGGCTACGCTCCTCATCGGGAAGCTTCCCCATTGCTGGCCACAAAGAGGCATATACTCGCGCCTGGTTGGACGGGATGCGGAAAGTCCCCTTCAGGACATCCCCGTTCACGGGTCCGGAAGCGCGTCAAAACGGTAGCTGCAGGTCCTCCGCTCCCGATCAGGCGTAATCACCCGCCATTCTCCACCTCAGAAGGGTCACTCTCTCCCTCTACCAGTCCTCTGTTGGCCCCTCAATATGAGCTCTCCTCACTGATGCTTCCTTGGGCCAAAGGTCTAACTGCAGCCCTTTCTTCCGAAAACGCATAGGAATCCCGTGCACCATGCCAGAAACTGCCCATGCGAGAGACGCTCAGTGCTGTGCCTCACCACAACCTCCAGGCCGGATGCCCCGCCTGCTGTTTTCCAGAGACATCCGCTTCCCTGTCGATGTCTCTCTTATTCCGTCTTGAGGTGTGAGCATCGTCAGCTCATTGCTTCTTGCCAAAAGGCTGTCCATTTCCTCTGCTAAGCTGTGCGTTCTACCTTTGCGAGATCATATAGCTGCTTGACCGGCAGCTTCCCGGACACACTTCCTCCTGCAGATGCCCCATCACATACTGTACCTGCCAGCGGATGCTGCATTTAAGTAAAGCGTCTGACCCTCTGCTGTCCAAACATCCCCATGTTCATTCCACATTCAGCTGATACAGCTTCATCATCACTCATCCGGCGACTCCTCGATTACCTGCATCAGAATGGGAAACTTTCGGATCTTTCAGCTTCTGGACCTTAGCTGTAATATGTCCTTCGTGCCTTCTTCATCATCTCCTGCAATCTTAGTAGCTACTCTTTCAAACTCCTTTTCCTTTTCTTGAGGGCTGAGACGTACGGCGGCGGTCAAAGTCGGCATCGAGTCCTGCGGAATTTCACGCCTTCATTCTTACTCTCCAACTGCTGCATAAACGCCACATCGATGTTATGCTTCCAGGGCCTCAGGACATGTGCTGCTCTTTAAACGAGTTAATAATATACTGGCAAGCTCTGCTGTTTTTCGTCCGTCACATAATGCAGAATCTTCTCTTCTGGATTTCCTTCCGGTCTTCCTGCTGTTCGTATTTCCTGCATCATCCGGCTTTTCCTTGCCTTGCGTCTACCGCTTCACTGGCGACTTTTCGCCATTCTCTCCTTCCTGCTGTTTCCCTCTCTTCTGTCCTTCTCTTTAACTTGCATCCAGGCGTGATTTCCGATCTCCTTCCAGTGCGGAAGAGAATATGAGTCATTCATCTTCTCACAAATTTATCATCCTTCAGACAGTCGTACCCGATGAAAGGAAATGTCTTCCAATATTGTGCTATAATTCTCTCTGTCCGTTTGCACAAAGCTGCAGCGCTCTATCTACGCTTTTGCTGATATAATCTAGCACATCCCTGTCAGCAAGGCATGTTTCTGCAAACACTTCTGGACACATTTGAGGGAAGATCCCGGGCAATCGAGTGACACCTTTTAACAGCATCAGGTACTCAGGATGACCTCCTTGCCAGTATTGTCTGCAACCGAAGACCTGGTTGTTATATAACTTAATCACCCTTCCGCAGGCTCAAAGTTCGATGTTACGGGTTCAGGAAGTAGGATTCACTTCAGCTGAACGGATGATCCATGTTGAGGTGGATCCAGAACAAAGAGCTCCTTATAGTCATGAAGAAGACTTTGCGGTAGCTCCCTGTGTTCTCAGTCGTGCATTCTCCTGTAGCGTCTTCATCCCAAACGCGGATATGAATCTCGTTCAACAGCTCCGTGTCTCTAATCTTGTATTTCTTCTCTTCTTCCTTCTGCTCTTCTTCCTTCTTCCAGAAGCTTCGTCCTTCGTATCCGAAAGGTGCTTCTTCTCCGGCTTTGAGCTTCTTGTCCACTTCTTTTTCTCCGGCTTGAGTTTCCTCGAGGACGATATCCGTCAGTCTCTCTTCTCCTCTCTCTTTCCTGCCGTTTCGTTGTGGTCTTCCTGCTCCTTGTCGAGATAGATCTCATAAGGCATGAAAGAGCTTGTTATTTCTCTGGATCACTTCCTGGCCTTATATTCGTTGCAGAATTCAGACTGAGTCGTCGCTTGTAATGCAGGGTGATGGTCGTGCAAGAACTCGTCGCCCTGTCCTTCTTCCATTTCATATTCGGAGAGGCGTCTGGATCCGAAGTGTCTGGGATGCGCCCCCTCTTGATGGGACGGCGTATCGATATCACCGGTCCGCCACCATAAAAGGTGGATATGAAGCCCAGACCGTAAAAGTGGCATCGTATTGGTCTGGTCGTTGCATGCGTCGTATTGTATTTTTCTGAGGAGGTCCGTCGCACTACTGGAGGAAGCCACCTGATTAATATACTGCTCCACCTCTTCTGCCGTCATGCCGATTCCGTTATCCAGAAATCTTTTACGGTTTTATCGCATCGTTCAGGATCACATCACGCGAGGCGATAGTAGCCTCAGGAAGAGCAAATCATCAGATCAGTTTCTTCACCGCCTTTGTGATGGCATCACGGGCATTCGAGATCACCTCTCTGTAAAAATACTCTTGAAGTCCTTTGCTGTGCAGCCCATATAATCGAAACATGTTCTCCGAATTGATTGATAAATTTCCTTTTCTCATACTGTGTACTCTCTCCTACTGTTTTCTTCCAAAATAAACCGGATGCTTTCGTCATCTCTAAGAAACCAGTTTGAGTCAGGAGAGAGAAGAGTCAGTGAAAAACTAGCCTCGTTCTTGTTGAGTTAGCTAACAGTGCTCCTTCTGGGACTTCTCTGTGCTAAAATGGCACTTTCGTCGCGAAGGATGAACGCCATGCTGCAGCCGCCGATCTGCCGACCCCTATTGCAGATCTCCAGAAGAGGCTGGACGGTGCTCTAACTCTGGCGACATGCCGATGTCCACGCGCTGCGCTTTATTCACTGCTCTTATTCGGTGAAAACCAACTCCGCGCTGGACTGCTCAGCCATGAAAGAAGGGGCTGTGTGGAGATTGTTTCGGAAGAGAATACGATCTCGTCAAAAGAATCTGTTCCCGAAGCACACGCATGATCTACTACGGTCCCATCAAAAGCCGTCATCCTGTGTTTGAGGGCAATCTCCTTTCCAGGCGGGTTCATCAGCCTGGATTTCCTCGGGGAGCGGAATGGCTGGCTGATCTTCGTATTGCCAGCATCCGGTTAAATCCCTGGAAGTCGGACTGCGGGTCAGCTTTAGTCTCTCTGCTCTGTCGGGCGGAGTTCTGGCGGAGGAAGAAGGCTGAGTCCCTTCAGCTGTACTGATGAAGTGGAGAGCTGGAAGGGGTGATCCGCCACCTGGAAACAGTCCCCAATGCCAGGATCACCGGGCTCCACCTCCCATTTCCTCCACCCGTTCCAGATCGGTCAAGGTCGTGCCACCGTCGCTCCTTCACCTGTGAGTGGCAGCGGGTTTGATCTTCCCTCAAGTATATGGATGTAGGAAGGCGTTTACTGCAGAGTCGGACAAGCGGTGCTGCGTCTATGAAGGCGATTGGAGAGCGCGCTCCCTTTGTTCCAGAGGAGAACGTTCTGATTGCGAGGCCCGGCGTTTTCCTGATTTCCTCATGCCACTTTGTCCTTTGTCACGTGCTGGACGTGAAACGAAATCGGGAACATGTACCTACCTTGTCATGCAAACGGAGGCCGGTTGGAGATCTCAATCCGCAGATCACCGGACATTGGTATCCCCCTGCTCATCGGGTCGGACTGGCCTCCCTCTCTCTCTCTCATCGTTGTGACGCTTCCGTGTCGGCAGGAATGCTTCCCGTGCCAGATCGTCTGCAGACGTTGCCCAGCTGTGGAGACCTGACGGCTTTTTACCTTCGAAATGTAAGGCCTCCCTTGCGGGCAGGCGACTATATCGTTATGACCTGGCAGGAGGATATACGCACGCTTAGCTCCTCTGTTTATCCCATTATTTTCCGGCTGTAATGTGTCGAAAGACGGCTTGCCTTGTTCGAGCACGAGCCCCTGGACCAATGAAGAGTTTCTGTCAAAAGTGCTCTGGTGAACCCATGTGCAGAAACGGCATCCCTTTCCCATTCAGGAGAGAGATCGGGAAAAGATTTTCCTCCGCACCGATGCTTCCACGCAAATTGCAAGCTGTGAGAATCCTTGTCATGCGAGTGCCTCTCCATCGCCATTGCCGCGCTGCAAGAGGACGTCACCCTTCCTGTTCTCGAATCAAGAAAGGTGCAGATGTTTTCATGCCCTGAAGAGAGGCCTATTCCTATCTCCTGCTGAGAGCAGTACCAGCAATGGAGCAGGGCAGGCCACCTTTGTCACCCTCTTACAGGAGGTAGTTTCTGCTGATTTCCTATTTGTGTCCCGCTCTCTCTTATGAGCTGCGTACTCTGCTTCCTTCTTCTGTCCAAAATGTTTCTATATCCGATGATCTGCAGTCTATCACCTGCCGGTCCATCTAATGATCAGGTACTGATCTGGATGCGGATCTAAAAGATCTCTGTCGATTCCGAACAGGTTGCTGGCAGGAGCATAGCTCCTCTGCGTCCATCAGTTTGAGGAGCAAGAGCGCAGATTCGAAAGAGGTCCGAGAATCTTCTCCTCCTGCTGCCGGAGGAGGACAATCATCCTCCTTAATCTCTTCTGCCTCCTTTCGATGCGACGCACGAGCAGGAGCGGATCGGATTCGGGCTCTGGCTGGCGTCCTCCACCCGGATCTGGATGCGCCCCGCACCTGCAAGCCACCTGCCCCTTCACTCTCCTGCAGGGGTGGGGAGTTATGATGCTTTGGCGCGTGGGTTTTGGGGGTTGTGTTGTGTGTTTTGTTTGTTGTGGTCAACGCTCTCCGTTTTCTGCTTCTTCCTTCATGCGGGTCTTGTTTCCATGTGCCAGCGAGTTCTTTTGAAGATGAATGCAGCTGGCGCGGTTCCGAAAGAAAAGGCCACCCCAGGCCTTCTTTCGAAAACACTGCTCTCACTGCAAGCATGCGGGAAGCAGGGTCCGAAAGCATGCGGGCAGCAATCGACGGAAAGGTGCCATGCGCATCGCATCACGCCCATTCTATGCGGATGAGGAAAACCGTTCTACAGAGCTTGTTCTCCGCGAGACGAGTCACGCTCTTCTATACCGGACTGAGAAAAGCGGCTCTGTTCCGCACTCAGGCGGTGCTGATTCTTCTTCGCTGTCTGCTAGCCCAGAATATAATATCTCTCCCATGAGAGCTCCATCGGTCACTCTGGATCCTCATCCCTTTTTCAGGTGTGAACGATACATCTCTTGGCAGAGAAATCTCTCTGGTTGCCTCTCCTGCGGCTTATTCTCAGCCCTTCCTTCGGAAGATCAAAATACCGGATCATCATTCTTTTGGTCCTGTAGACGCAATACGTTCCTCCGTTTTGTGTGGAAAAGAAAACAAGCTCTCCAGAAAGGAAAGCAACAGGGATCCCAGGCCCTCGCACCATCGGTGTAAAGAGATCGATGCGGGTGATGCACTGAGGTCTGGCGGAAGGTTTCAATGAGAAAAGGCGTATCGTCCTGCTGTCCTGATGAGGGTCGTGCCATCAGACGGTTCACGAGCGAGCGCCTTCGTCTGCTGCAGAAACACTTCCACCCTGCGATAAAGGTCGGATCGCTCTCCGGAGGCTCGATAGATAGCGACACACCTGCCGACCGGAAGGCTTGGCGTCTGCATCTTCTTGCGCAGCAGGATCGGGTGGAAGCGACCATTTTCAAACTTGCACCATCCACTCCATGCTCACGCCTTCCGCCATCTGCTGCTCCACGATCTGTAGTCTTCCCTAAGCGCTCCTCTTCTTCGTCGAAGCAGGTATGGGCATTCTCGCGTAGCACGCGCCGCGACTCCCGAACCATGGTTTGCCACCACCGGATGGGAAGAGAGTTGCGGGCGGGTTTGTCTCCTCTATTTGCATTCCCTTGAGACAGCCATGCCGGAAATGCTGCGCAGACGCTCCTTTCTCGTCTTCGGTGATAGGCTGTACCATTTATCCGTGCTGTTTCTTGCCTTCTTCGAGTACCGTAAAGCCCGTAGTGGTCGACCAGCTTCCCTGATTGTCATTAGAACCTTCAATCAGCACCGGAGAGATGACATCCGGACGAGTTCCTTCCTTTCAAGAAGAATATACCGCCTGAGAGAACGAATGTCACACAAAGGCCCGGTCTGCCTGTAACCCTCCTGCCTCGAGGTGCGCCGTCCCAGTGCCAATGACCTCGTATCCTGCCTTTTGCGATTTGTCCCTCGCGTGCACCCGCTTCTGTGCTCCGCCAATGACCAGTGCCTTCATGCCTCTCCTCCGCTATTCATACTTCAGATTGTTTGCCCTGCTTCTTCCTTTGTCTGAGGCATCCATAGGAAAATACGTATCAAAACACTTCTGTAAAGAAGATGTCGTGCTTTCCTCTCCGTGCGCGAGGGATTTCCAAGTCTTTTCATTCCTCTGTACAGCAGCTTTTTGAACAAAGAATCATACTGCTGCCAGACGCTTCTCTTCTTCTTCTCTCCTCACAATCGCCCTTGCCTTGTTCTGTGTCTGTTCCCCGATCGAAGGTGGATATGCATTGTAAAAGATAATAAGCCTTCCCTGTCTCTATGACCTCGCTGATCTTTCCGTATCCAGCGAAAAAGCCGCCTCCTCCAGCGCCTTGTTCTTGTCTCCTCTGCTGACTGAAAATCCGATCAGAATCCGCCTCATTGTAATGGCTGGAGACGGTGCAAATCTCCCTACCGGTTCCTCTTTTGCCTTGCTGATCTTATCAAGGCATCTGCCGTTTTTCTTGTAAAGTACAGATCGGCGAAGCGTCTGATCCTTGCTTCATCATCGCTGATTTCCGGATTGATGTTTCGGATCGTATGCAGGTATGCCTTCTGTACAGCGCCGTTCCTGATAAAAGCGGACGATCTCCTCCTCCGATGATGTGGTTCAGCGCTTCCAGATCAGCATCTGCTCAGAGAATGAAAATATTCTTTTGCCGCCTGTCCACCTTGGCGGTCAGAGCCTCGGGCGATGCCCTTGACTGTGCGAGATCCTAGCATCAACGTGACGACAGCTCTAGAGAACAATCATCCTTGATGACCGCAACGACATCCTCATTGAATACGCTTTCCAGGGTCTTACGATATTTGTTTTCTGCATTTTAACAAAATAAAGCATTGAGTTCCTTCGTGGTGCAGCTTCAGCGCCTCGATACGAAAATCTCATTTCGGAAAAGAAATCCGGTCGTGAAGATCTCCGACTTCCCTTTCTCCCCGTGCAGTGACCGTCAGTGAGTGCCAGACAAACCAGCATGAAAAATTCTTGGTCCGTCCTTTGTTCCCGTTCTCAATTTGCTATTTGCGCTTGCCTTTAAGATGCTTCGCCACAATACGTTCGCACTGGCTGTTGCAATCCTCTCTGATGGCGCCTTCGTCGCCGATCGCATAAAGTCCCGCCACATGGTTTTGAAAATCTTTTGCCAACCACGACCTGATTGGGGTAAATTTCACCTCCACGCCGTAAAGCAGGGTCTCATCGGCGGCGATTCCCGGCGTTACTTTATCTAACGCCTGCAACATCTCGTCAATGTCACCATGATTCGGTGCGGGAAGACCAGAGACAGATCTCCGGGTGCTGCATCTTTCAAAGGTGGGAATTAAATTGTTGCGGCAGGCAGCTCCTCCGTGGTTCTCCTTCCCTCTTGAAATCCCCATAGGTCTGGACCCAATGCCGCACAGAGCATGTTGGAAAGTTCTGCGATCTGCCATATTCAATCCGGCGTCTTAAACGGTTTGGTGCGAAATTCTTGGAGACCAGAATGGCAAAGTGGTATTGTCCGTTTTGTATTCCTTTGCCTTACTAAGGCATGACCGTTGACGACGCCAGTCCGCCTTCGTAGTACTCCGCTGCCACTTCTCCGGAAGGATTGGTGAAGGTGCTGCTTATCATCGAACGTCGGCGTATGGAAGATCAGCTTGGCTTCGTAGAGATTTTCGTTCAGGAACTGCATAGTTCATCGAACTTCCCCGCCTCCTCATCCACCGTCCCAGTGTCGTCTCTACGCCGATCTCACCACACTTCTCTCACCAAAACCAGTCTAGCTTCCTTCTCTTCCTGAGCAGCGGAGACGATGGTATCTGAATAGAGAGGAATCTCCCTTCACCGTAACAGTGATCCCCACCGCCTTCGTCCTTCGTCAGGATATCCTCCACCATCGTTTCGAAAAGGTCCACCCCACAGTCTTCAGATACGCTTTGGGTCTGCCGTAGATCGGTATCCTTCTTCCGGTTCCCAGATGGCGAATGGGGCACTCTACCCAACTTCAGATTGGCATTTGATCGCCGCCTTCCGAATCTCTCAGATTTCATTTTGTCTGTCGATGCCGTAAACATTTTGATCCACTTCGAAATCCAGATAAATTTCATCGATTCATGGAATCAATTTCCGGCTTTCGTCATCCCTAAAATAGAGGAGGTGCCTCCTACATCTGGAGAGAGGAGAGTTTGCCGTCCAGAATAAGCACCGGCGCCGGCAAAACGCGTCGTGATGGAACAGGGTTTGCAGTGCACGCAGACTCCCGTCTTTCTTTTGGGACAGATTCTTTTCTCGATCGACCTTCCCTTCTCAGGGATTTAAAATCTGAAGATCGGGACATTTTTCTTCAGCTCATAGGCGCAAAGCCCCAGGTCGCTCCGATAATGATGACATCTATAATGCATGGATTCTCCTTCCTTCTCAAGCAGCTGCCTCTTAGCAGACTGCTGCCAGAACGATACTGCACCGGCGTCGATTCCATATTTCTTTTAAAGCAGGCGGTTCAAATCTCCCACATTGTGGTATCCGACCATCTCGCCACGCTCTACTCTCATATTACCATTTTTCAGAGGAACCAGCCTTTTTCAGTCGAATTTTCTTCAAATGTTCCCCCAAACGTCTGTCGGACTTCTCCTTGATATATGTTCGAAAAGGTACGGTTTTGAGATAAAAATTTTTGCCAGATCCTCTAACGTGATTTTCATACTGCTTCGCATATAATTCAGAATCTCGCCGATTCTCTCATCGGTGGGCAGCGCCTCCTTCACCCCATCAGATGGTTCACGGAAACAGCAGTGCATCGACGGCAGCCTTGATGATGTCTCATGAATGCCGACTCCCCAGTATTCCTTGTCTCCCGCCAGTGATACAGACAAAAGGCACAGGCCTTGGAAGAGGAACCGAGGTGAGCGCATGTTCCTCATGCAGCACTCAGCTGGTAACGGATCCCAGAAAATACTGTTTTCAGCGCGTGGAAACCGCATCAATACGACCGTTTCCGTTGAGCTTCCACATGATCGCTCCCCGTGCTGCAAGCTCATCTGCACCAGAATTCCCCCTGTCGTCTGTTTGAAATGACGGTCTGTGCAGTCTGAAATTCATGTCCGGATGAATATACAGATCATCAAAAATCTGATAGACCCGATCCGGCACAAGCTCCGCATGCTCCCTGTCGAAATATGCTTCATCGTTATATCCAGGTCTTCCGCATCTTCTTCGGAACGGAGATGCCAAAACCAGTCTTGAGTATGTATCACTCCACCTTTGCCCGACTGGAGGTGATGCGTATCACATCTCCGTCATACTGCCTTCCGATGTCTCTGGGATCAATCGGCGGATAAAGGGACGCTCAGATCCCGTTATCCTTTCCGTCTCGTGAAAGAGAAGCCGCGGAAATCACGTCCTGATGAGAGCCGGAAAGAGCGGTGAATACGAGGAGCACCGGCATGGGGCTTCTCTCGCCACACCTTCATACCGGTCAGCCGCTCATGGGTCTGCGCTACCGACATCAGATCGGAGAAATCCAGCTTCGGATCACTCCCTGGCTGTACATATTGAGTGCCAGCGTTACAAAGTATCTACATTTCCCGTTCGTTCCCGTTCCCGAACAGGGTTCCCTCACGCGGTCGCAGCCCGCCAGAATCGCCATCTCCGTCATGCCACCCGCAGCCCTCTATCATGTGCGGGTGAACGGAAAAGCGTCACCTGATTACGAAAATCCATGTGCTCACTGAGATAGGCAATCATGCGCCGAACACGTGCAGCATCGATACCTCCACGGTCGTGCGATGTTGCATGATCACCTTTTTGTCTTTCTCCGGCTTCAGACGTTTCAGAACGGCGTTGCATACCCTCTAAGGCATAGTCCACCTCGAGTGCGGAAAAACTCTCCGGCGATACTCAAACGAAAAATCCCCCTCTGTCTCCTTTGCCGGTTCCTGCTTACTTAGCAGCCTGGCTCCTTCTACCGCCAGCTCCTTGTTCCTTCTTGTTTTGCGAAAGACCTGCTCTCTCTGGGCGATCACGTCGAGATATATAGTGGACAATGAGCATGCCCTGCCCCTGAGATGGCCTCAAACGTTCTTCGTATAATATGTTTCCCTCATGCGTAGGGACCTGAATCATCCATCCTCCAGGATCTTATTTTGCTCAATCTAGCTGCCTGGCAAGAGAGCAAACTCCGTCTCCAAGCTGCCCGGAAAACCGATCTCAATCTCTTTGAAGCCCAGCTTCACCAGCAGATCACTCCAGCACTCACTGTAATCCCATCAGCTCGATCAGCGCCTGATTCCCGTCTCGCAAGTCCACGCTGCACGAGATCGTAGCGCATGATCCACATGGTCTTTTCTCAACCAGTCTCAGATTTCACGTGGCGGCATACTGCTGGTGATATGCGCTGTAGATTCTTCTATCTGTCTTCCTTTGTACATCATTTTCATTGCCTTATTTCGAATCTTATCATCATATCATCAGTTCGTTTCTTTGTACAGTGCTAATTTTAACTGAGAGGTATTGATCTATATTATGGTTTCCGCCTCAGAGTGTCCAAAACCGACGCCTCCCTGCCTGCAAAGGATTGGGAATCTGTTTTGATTGCAGTTGTTCTATAACATGTACTAGTGGTCACATTCTTGCGAGTTGGTTTCGCATGGCGCTTCTTCCCTATGCAGTTTTGATTTTAAAAATTGCAGGAGATCATCACGGGCGTGAGCTGCCCCTGTGCAGTTTTAGTAAGTGAAGCTAAGTGTTGATGCAAATGTTGATAGAAAGGATTTCCAGACTGAGATGAAGTAAAAGCCACCTGAAACCGCTCAGCTTTTATTATTTTACCGTGCTGAGTGGTCATGCTCCTCTTAAACTGGTTTATCTTTCCCTTCACGGAGATGCACCACTGCAGTCAAGGAGACGGATTATTCCGTTTCGTCAGTGGCAGATGAAAAGCGGATTGCCAACGTGCCAGGATCCAGCGATACCGAAATCGTGTTCAGTGTACGGGACAGAACAGGCCGCAGAATGAGCATAATGCTACCTATTACAAAACGGGGAAAAATAGAATAGTCCGGCACTGGTGAGACCGTCTGCAAAATCGGGTGCCCAGTACGGCACCGTGATTATCAAACAAATGCTCTCCTCTGATGCAGTTTTTCTCACATGTGGATTCTGCCCATCGTAGTTTCATCGTTCTGGGACAGCTTCTTGGCACTCATGGACAGGAATGAGGGAGGCAGAGCTAGCGCCATGTCTTTTCGGTTTTGGCAAAGTCCCAATGCCAAAATTTACGTCCAGTCCTCGGACCAGCATCCGTTTTCAAGGATGTGGCAGGAGAAAGATGAAGCCAAAAGAAAACCTGACGGAAGTTGTCGACTACCTGCATGATCGGTTCTAGAGTTCAAAATCAATCGGCGCACTGAGATGCCGAAGGGCGTGCTTCTCGTCGCCCCTCGGTACCGGTAAAACAATGCTTGCCAGGCGGTAGCCGGTGGAGCATAGCAATCTTCTGCTTCTCGATCTCGGCTCCGGAATTTGTGGAAAATGTTCGTCGGCGATGCGTGCTTTCAGGGTCCGCGATCTGTTTCGCCATGAGCTAAAGACGCGCTGCATCGTCTTCATCGGTAGGTGATGCCATCGGCAAGAAGAGGGCAGGCAGATTGGCGGCAATGATGAAAAGGCAGACGCTGAACCGGTTGCTGACCGAGATGGACAGCTTTGAAGGCAATAACGGCGTCATCATCCTGGCTGCCGCAACCGACCGAGGTCGCTGGGCCAACTCTCCACCAGACCCGGACGCTTTGACGGGCGCGTGCCGGGTGGGACTCCCAGTACCTCAAGGACGGGAGGATATCCTTCGCGTACATGCTAGAAAATCAAACACGCAGATGACATCGATTGTGGCGTCAAATCGCCCGCATGGCCAGCGGCGCTTCCGGGTCGCGGATCGCCAATATCATCAGTGAGGCCGCCAGCTTCAAAGTGCCGTCCGGGATAAGAGAGCCTATGCGGCGGAAAATGACCTGGAAGAATCCATCCCGAAGTCGTCATTGCCGGTTACCAGAAAAAGAATGCCATCCTGACCGATAAAGAAAAATGGACCGTGCTACCATGAGGATCAGCCATGTGCCTTGGTCGCTGCCAAACGGACCAATTCCGCTCCCGTGCGAAGATGCGTATTTCCGAGAGCCTCCGGTGCTGGGATATACGGTGCAGGTGGAAGAAGGCAATCACTATCTCACGCGACCGGGAAGGTTGGAAAATAAGATTTGCCACCCTCACCGGCGGACGTGCGGCAGAGAAATTGTCTTCAACGCCTGCCTCTTACTGGGCGCTTCCAGCGATATCGAGACAGGCCACCTAAAATCGCCAGAGCATGATTACCGCTACGGGATGAGCAAGGATTTCGATATGGTTGCCATGGAAAGCGTACCATGCAAGTCGGTATCTTGGCGGAATACCTCCCTTGCCTGCTCGCTCAAGACACAGGCGCTGATTGATTGAACAGGTCGTCGCTCTCGTACGCGAGACAGCGTGAAGAAGGCTGCCCAGATCCTGATGGGGAACAGGACCAAGCTGGATGGGCTTGCCGTTATTTCTCTCTGGTGGGCTTTTGATCTGACTTTGATTTTACGTTTTACATGATTTTGGCCCTTTTCGGACACGCGTTGGATGCTAACGCTTTGCTGACGGCAGACGGCTCTCCTGGCTGATCCC
>BNJU01002759.1_pt1 | contig 87738 bp, 76 predicted proteins | sample 8539281 | NCBI WGS metagenome assembly BNJU01 (sample SAMD00202456, study PRJDB9452) | human saliva metagenome | isolation source: human saliva | place: Japan
CTTTATCATAGACCACAATTCATCGCAATTCTATGAAGGGAAAATCAGTTAAAATCGACAAAAATCTATCTAACCTCTGTATTTCTCAGGATTCCAAATTATTTTCCAAAAAATTACAAAAATGTGTTGACACTAGGTGCTGTGGTTGATATTATATTAAAGCATTCGATGAAGTTGGGCCTGTAGCTCAGGTGGCTAGAGCGCACCCCTGATAAGGGTGAGGTCGCTGGTTCAAGTCCATTCAGGCCCACCATTTTCGGTAAACTCATCGAATTGATATACATGGGGTTATAGCTCAGCTGGGAGAGCACCTGCTTTGCAAGCAGGGGGTCAGGAGTTCGATCCTCCTTAGCTCCACTTATCTAAAAATACCATAGTAATATGGTATTTTTTATGTTTTGAAAAGAAAATGAGAATCATAAACTAAAAGCAGACTTCACGTGTGTGTATGAAATCTGCTTGTTTTATTATTCAGGCTTTGCTAACACAAATAATGCATTGCGTTCGTAGTCTTCTTTACCTTCTTCTGCGAAGAAATCATACATAGACCAGTTATAGTAGAAACGTTCTGCACCATACACAAAGTAGCCATCTTGATTATGATCAGTTGTATCATAAGGATCTGCCATAATCATAACGTCATCTTGTGTTGTCTCTGTTCCCATATCATCATAACCAATGACTACTTGCCAGTGTCCACCCCACTCAATCCAGCAAACCATCACAGCATTTCCTGCTTGAATTTCTTCCTTAAAACGTGACAGAGGGAAAACCTCATGTGGATCCTCTCCAACATGATCATAATTGGATTCAACAGAGAATCCACCGACACCCTTAAACATTTCTACGGCTTGTTTTACCGATGTAGGGCCTGGAGTTAAACCATTAGAACGTAGCTTCGCAAGATCTTCTTCACCCAGATTTCCTCTTTTACCATAGAAATCCATTACCATTAAGGCTGATGCTACACCACAGCTCCACTCACTTGATTGCTGAATTGTCTTAAACTTCGGTAAAATTGAAAGTGAGCCATTACTTGTCATATTGTAATAATCCAAAGATGTAAAATAAGGACTTCCTTTGTGGTCGCCTGCACGTTCCACAGAATCTGAACCAGCTTCAGGATCTAGGTCTTCATTGTCCTCAATCTTCATTTCATCAGTGTAATTACCAGTTGTGTTTGCTGCAGTCTCTTTTACAGATGTAGCTTTGGTTGTGCATGCTGTCATAAGCAGCGCAAGTAAAACTAAATAAAACTTTTTCATTTTTCCCCTTCCCGGTTCCCAACAAAAAAGGCAGTATCAACCAATACCACCTGTATGTATTCGATTCGTCACACACTTATCTATAAAAGATTACTACAGGCACAGAGTTGATTGCTCAATATGCGGAAATCCCGATTAATCAGGCAGTCTTTCTGCCCTGCTGCATCCACGATGCAGTCCCTGCTTCTTCAACAGGTCTTCGGCATTTGACCCGGCCGTCCGTGTAGCCTCAGCTTATAATAAGCGGTCAAGCGTGACATATTTATCACAGTGATAGTTTACAAAAAGCAACATATAAAAACAAGTACTTTTTGCGAAATTTTATATCATGCATTCAAAAAAAGATTCACTACATACTTGTAATGAATCTTTTTGTAATTACTCTTTATAAAGCTGCTTTTACTTGCTCGTAAACGCCTTCACCATCTAACTTATATTTAGCCATTAACTTATTGGCATCTCCAGATTCAGCATATGTATCTTGAATACCAATACGATGAATCTTCTTAGGGCACTTATCTGCTGCAATTTCACAGATGAGTCCGCCTAAACCGCCAATGACATTGTGCTCTTCAGCAGTGAATACTACATCATACTTCGCTAGCAATTCAGCAATTTGTTCTTCATTGCATGGCTTGATAGCACATACATCTACAACAGCAACTTCCTTACCTTCTGCGCTTAACTTTTCAGCTGCCTTTAGAGCAGATTGAACCATCAAGCCACAAGCAAAGATAACAGCATCCTTACCTTCACGAACAACATGAGGCTTACTGAAATCGAATACTGTATCTTCTGTGTATACATCTTCAACAGAAGAACGACCCAATCTTACATAACATGGTGTATTTGTAGAAGCGACATGTCGAATAACTGCCTTTGTCTGTGCAGCGTCACATGGTACATATACTTCCATGCCTGGCACAACACGCATTAATGCGATATCTTCGATTGCTTGATGAGAAACACCATCTTCACCTACAGTAATACCAGCATGTGTTCCACACACCTTAACGTTTAAGTGAGGGTATGCAACACTATTACGAATCTGTTCCCAAGCTCTACCTGTGCAGAACATGGAGAATGAGGATGCGAATGGAATAAATCCACTTGTCGCAAATCCAGCCGCATGACCAATCATATCTGATTCCGCAATACCCATATTGAAGAATCTTTCAGGAGCTACTTTTTTCGCATTTGCTGTCTTAGTGCTTCCTGATAAGTCCGCATCTAATACTACAATCTTTTTATTTTCAGCGACTAATTCAGCTAACGCTTCACCATACGCTTCTCTTGTTGCCTTACCCATGACTACTCTGCCTCCAATTCTGCCATTGCTGCTTCAAATTGCTCTTGGTTAGGAGCCTTTCCATGCCATCCAGCATTGTTCTCCATAAAGGAAACACCCTTACCCTTAACAGTACGAGCAATGATTGCTGTAGGCTTTCCCTTTACAGTCTTTGCTTCCGCAAAAGCAGCCTGTAATTCTTCCATGTTATGTCCATCCACACAGATAACATGGAATCCAAATGCCGCAAACTTCTGATCCAATGGTTCCGGTCCAATAACATCAGATGTCTTACCATCAATCTGTAATCCATTTACGTCAACGATGGCGCAAAGATTGTCATTCTTATAATGAGCAGCAGCCATAGCAGCTTCCCAAATTTCGCCCTCTTCTGTTTCACCATCACCGATTAAGCAGTAAATACAGTGGTCATTCCCTGCTAATTTATTTGCTAATGCCATTCCATCAGCCACCGCAAAACCTTGACCTAATGAACCAGTAGACATATCTACACCTGTTACATAGTTCATATTTGGATGTCCTTGTAACTTAGAATCAATGAGACGGAATGTCTTTAATTCTTCTTCTGCTAAAATACCCTTTTCAGCTAATACAGCATATAAGAGTGGTGATACATGTCCCTTCGATAATACGAAACGATCACGATCGATTCCACCAGCATTTTCCTTATTGATATCCATTACATCAAAATAAAGTACTGTAAGAATATCTGTTGCGCCTAATGATCCTCCTGGGTGTCCAGATTGCGCACCATACACTTGTCTTAAAATATTCTTACGAATATTCTTCGCGTGTAATTTTAAATCTTCAATTACCATTATACGGCCTCCTGTTTTTTATTCTGTTTTTTTATATTAACATGTTCATAATAGATACAAAAGTTCTTTTTCCTAACATTTATCAAAAGGAAAAAGAAAGTATTCATTAATATGGAATATCGTTCATAAAATATTCCATTTCTCAATATTTTTTTCTATACTATTTCTATGAAGGTACTTATATGAAAAAAACAGTTTATTACAAGAAATATCCATCCATGCATTCACAGAATTCAAATTAGGTAGTGCTGAATATCCAGAGTCTAATACTGGATGTACGGTTATCTTAAGTGATAAAGGTTATCCGACTGGAATCGATATCCGTGGAGGAGCTCCTGCATCTAGAGAAAGTGGATTACTCAATCCACTCGCTGCCAATGATGGAGTACATGCAATTGTACTATCTGGGGGTAGTGCATTTGGTCTTGATACAGCTAGTGGTGTCATGAAATTCTTAGCAGAACGCAACATTGGATTTCCTACTGCTGCAGGTGTTGTACCAATTGTATGTGCTTCATGTTTATTTGATTTAAACGGGAATCCAACCCAGAAATATCCAAACGCAAATCTTGGTTATCAAGCCTGTGAAAATGCATATCATGGAATATTTGAAGAAGGAAAGCATGGCGCTGGAACTGGTGCTACTATCGGAAAGATATATGGTCCTAAACAAGCATCCCCTTCTGCTCTAGCAACTTACGCTGTACAACTAGGAGATTTAAAAGTGGGTGCTATCGTTGCCGTCAACGCTGTCGGTAATATTTACGATCCTACCTGTGGTGAGATACTCTCTGGTATTCGTAATCTGAAAGATGATGGGTTTATCGATGCGGAAGAAGCACTATACACGGCAATCTTAGGTCGTGACCTATTTCATCAAAATACAACCATTGGCGCTATCATCACCAATGCAAAACTAGATAAAACTGCACTTACAAAAGTTGCAGGCATGTCACACGATGGATATGCACGTGTTATCAAACCAGTACACACTACATTTGATGGAGATTCCATCTATGCAATGAGTTCTAGCACCATACCAGCAGACATCAATGTCGTAGGCACCATCGCTGCATATGTCATGGAAAAAGCAATTTTAAAGACAGTCGATTTCAATGAATCGTCAGGAGTATAGCAATTATGAATGAACGTTTACAAAAACAAATGAATTTTATCTTAGAAATCGATAAAGAAAAGAATATCTTCCGTCAGACTCATTTAACCAATCATGGACGAAATGAGAATGACGCAGAACATGCATGGCACATGGCTATCATGACCTATCTTTTGAAGGAACATGCAAATGAAAAGATTGATGTCGCTAAAACAATGATGATGTGTCTTATTCATGACATTGTTGAAATTGATGCAGGTGATACCTACGCATACGATACAGAAGGTCTAAAGACACAAAAGGCAAGAGAAGACCTTGCCAAAGAAAGAATATATTCAATTCTACCAGACGACCAAAAAACTGAGCTCATCGCATTATTTGACGAGTTTGAAGCTAATGAAACTCCAGAAGCACGTTTTGCACATGCAATGGATAACTTCCAACCACTCCTATTAAACAACTCAAATGATGGTGGTGACTGGAAGGAACACCAGGTCACTGCCGAAAAGGTATATGGTCGTCAATCAAAAACCAAACTAGGTTCAGAAACTATTTATGAAGTGACAGATCAAATCCTTCAAAATCATATCAAAAAAGGTAATCTAAAATAACTTGCAAGCATGTAAAAAGTCTCCGTAGGCCTGGCAAATCCTAACAGAGACTTTTTAAATTGTTGATTAATGTGGCTTTATAAAGAAGAGATAATAATAGCTCCAACTAATATCAAACAAACTCCAGCAATCTTCTTTACTGTAATTTTTTTCTTTCAGAATAAAATAGGATAAGATCATTGTCCAAATATACGTTAGGGATGTTAGTGGCAAGATAACGGAATAATCCAAAAATCTTCAATAACCATATATTTAATACCGCCGAAGATACATAAAGAAAAACCACCTATATACAAATTGATATTCTTTAACATATCTATAAGACTATTTAAACCTGAAGCTTTTTTTAAGAATAATGATGCTACAGACCCAAACATCGTCATAATTAATAATACTATATAGTAAATCACCATTATTCATCACCCCCTGCAATCATAATGACACCACAGGTGATGACAATAACACCTATCACTTTATACAGAGTTACTGCTTCATGAAGTACAAAGGCAGCCAATACTATACTAAGAACATAATTCAAACTAAGCATTGGTTGTAATACAGAAAGTTTTCCAAACTTATAGGCAATAATCATGATTAGTGCACCTGCACCATAAAAAGCAAAACCTGCTAGCATGAAAATAAGTCCTTGCGTAGCAGATAATTTCCATAATAATTGCCCAACACATACACAGATAGAGGATACTAACATCAGTAGTATCCCTTTCTTATTCTTTTGAATCGATTCGATCATACTATCACCTTATAGCGGATTATACGCACCTTGCATATTTTTAAATAAAATACGTAACAACTCTGAATTCCCTTTAAAGAAACTAATCTTTGTTGGTGTCTTTCCTGTTTTTGGATATGCACGTGTAACAGGAATCTCACATGCCTTCATTCCAATCTGTGTTGCACGCACAGAAAGATATGCAAGTAATTCATATGTCATAAAGATATCACGCAATGGTTGGACGCGAATATCTGTTAAATATTTTCTTGAGTATGCGCGATATGCGTTCGTTGTATCTGTAAATTTTTGATGTGCTGTTAAAGAAATAACCGGTGCATGAATGAGGCGTACAGATACTGTACGGATAAATGGTGTATTAATTGCTTTACCACCTTCAATAAAGCGAGAACCCTGTACTAAGTCATATCCTTCTTTTAATTTTTGGATAAAATTCGGAACATCTTCAATACTATCTTTGTTATTTCCATCAATAGTAATGATACCTTCATAACCTCTTTCAAGAGCCCATGAAATTCCCATGCGCAATTGAGCACCCTGTTTCCCTTCGTCACGCTTGATCAATAATGTATTTACATCAAGACTACGTAATGATTTTTCATCTGTACATCCATCTGTAGAACCACCATCACAAATCACAATATCTGCATAATCAGAAATATGATATTCCTTTGCTCTGGTAAGTTCCTTTGTAATGCGGTCTCCTTCATTAATAATTGGAATTAGAACTACATAATCTTTTGTTTTTTCAGCGTACTCAAAGCACTCATACTTTGGTACTCCAGGTCTTTTCTCAACAATCATAATTTCCATCCTTTCAAAAGAAGCCGAATGAATTTTATCGTATTTGAATAAAATTATCCATACTACCGTCCTGTTCGATTGTCTCTTCTACTGTAATATAAATGCCGTCATCTTTAGAAATAGCATTTACAACATTATATTCCTTACCTTGATAAATCAGTTTCTTTGCATTCGAGATATCATCCCCATATTTTTTTAAACTTAGCTATTATGAACTGACTCTTCTCGTTATCAATTTTGTTAATAGGAATATATTTTTGAAGTAACACTATATATTGCTTCACAATGTATAGTATTCACTTTAAGAATCGTACTCTTTTCAGGCTGTGATGTAATTGTTACTTCCCCATGTCCATTTACAACTTGAACTGGAATGTATTCTGCCGACTTAGGTCGAAGCTGATTATGATCATAATAAACTCCACCTTCCGGATAAACAACTCCAGTATTTGTCACATTTAATTCTCTCTTCAAAAGAAACTTTGAACTTAAGTTTCCTTTTTTTCAACACTATAGTCTACATATACATCTGCTAAACCATTTATTGTTTTATCCTCACAATTCACCTCAATTTTTTGAGACGTCTCTCCTAATGTTGTCACCTTAATGGTAAAACCATTTTCGACCTTATTGAATTCACCGTCACCATTTCTTTCCCAGTATATTTCATAACTATTCGCAAATACTGGGTGCCAATTTTGGTAAAGTTCACGATAAAAGTACCAGTTTGCCCGTTGCATCCAGAATGACCAATCTGAATAGTCCTCTCTGATTGTAGCCGCATACTTAAATGTTCCATTCTTAAATGCATTTAGATACGTCTGACGCTGTTTATCTCCAAGAGCATGAATAATATAATCGATTCCAGATGGTTGGAAGGTTCCCTCCATAACTTCTTGCGCTGTGGCATATGTGGCAAAAAAGCTCTCACCATTTAAAAAAGCATGTGCGGAGTATAAATCATCTCTTAAATTTGTCATGTTACCACCTAACTCTGGAACATAGGTGCCTCCTGGACCAAAGATAACTAATTTACCTACATCCTTAGCAGTTGACCCCAACCAAGCAAGAGATAAAAAAACAATGACCCGAGAATCAATTTCTTCTGAAATTGCTTACTCAAGTAAATGTAAAATTACAGATATCAATTCCATAAATATAGTTATGAATAATACTGTTAGTGCAACTTCATACAATTGTCCACCGCTAATTATCTTATATTCATTCACAACCGCAAAGCAGGACATATTTAAAAATGCAAAAGGATTCCATAACGTTTACATGCATCAACAGAGCCTCTATGATCAAATAACTTCTTTAGGGTAAATAAGTACTAAGAAAGCTTGTAATAACATTACAAAACTAGAGTCAACATCAAATGGATAATAACTTCTTGTCGTATTATTGTTGAAATACCATGATTGATAGCCACCTGTGCCAAATGTAAATGATACCCACGAATTGAAATTACCAAAAGTAAGAATTTCTACTGTGACAAACAAAAGAAGCAGCTGAAGTTATGATTGATAATAGAAGTATTTTAACCGCAAAGAATAACTTTCGTTCTCTTGCAAATGCAAGAAATGTATTCATTATTAATAAACACAGCCAAGCACCGATACCATAATCATTACTCCGCGCAAAACTAAATCCTGCGACAGCAGCAATCAAAAATGTATGGATAGTATTTCTTAAATTTCAGTTCTTTATTTTGAAACCATTTATTGAATATTAAATACCCGATGAAAATTAAGAAACATGCAATCACAAGGATCGACCCTCTTAACGTACGTGCAGAGTTATTTTGACTTAATCGAATATTGTAATGCATATAAAAATAGAATCGATACTAGCAATTGCATTTTGAAAGAATAATGGTTGAACCAAAATTGTTATTAAAAGTGCATTCGTTAAAAATATAGCCCGTTCCTTATTCTGCAAAAAAGCTGTTGCAATCAATAATGAAAACAATGCTAAGCCAGAAATTGACAAAAATGAAAATGCATATAAAGATCCTTGATAGTTGCCACCAAAAAGAACCGTAAAAACAGTCCTGCAAATAAATGTCCCATTCCTAAATAATCCGCAAAATCTTTGAAAGGAACCTGCCCCGCAAGAAATCTTCTGATTTGATTAAAGTCTTGAAAAGTCCCATTAATCGGAATGAAGTTTGCTAAACTTTTTTCATATAGTGCATGCAGTATACATATAGACACCATCAAAAATTCCTAAGACAAATAATTTATTATCTAGTATCTTTCTGAAGATTATACTTCTCTTTTTTCTCTTCTGACTTTTTCATAAAACCTCCTGAAATAGTATACAAACCATACTATTTCAAATATCTAATTTTTTTATCGGAATACTCTAGCTACATATTTCAATTTCTTATCTAAAACCGCAAGATTATCAACCTTTCCCATTTCAATAGATACATAGCCTTGATATCCTTCAGAAAGTAGTATCTTCTTTAACTCATGATGAAGCTCTCTTTCTTCAATTGGTTTTTAGATTTGGTTCACTGATATGAACATGGTTAATATACTTTACATTTCCAACTAGTTCTCCAGTAGATTCACCATTGTAAATCATAGTTCCTACATCAAGATTCAACTTAAAACCTTCTGAATTTACCTCTTGAATTAGTTCTAAAGCTGACTTTGTATCATTAATAAAATTTGTATTATATATAGGCGGATTTGCTTCCATACCGATTACAGTATTTTTTGATAATGCATAATCGTCTAGTTCTTTAAAAAAATTCCACCGCAATCTTCCAGTCTCCATCTTCAGGAATAACTCTATTTCGTGGACAACCAAATACAAGATTCTTGCAACCAATTGCATGTGCAAAATCAATAGCTTGCTTTGTATAATCCAACAATACTTGTCTTTCCTCTACTGTCCCAAAGATTTTTTCCTGACGACCATACCAAATAGATTGCATTGATGGAACACTAAACCCATATCTTTGATAAAGCTCTTTGCTCCATATAGTTGCTTCTTTTAAATGATCATATGGTGAAACCGGAAAAAAATTCTGGTTGGTGCTATTTCCAAACCAGAATATCCATACTCTTTCATAAATTGATAAACTACATTATCATCATTCTCTGTCCATCCAATATTTGATATTGATAATCTCATTCTAATTACTCCTTTGCCCGACGAGTATTCACTATTCTCAAAAATTTATCACAAATAATATAGATACATATCTGAACAAATCCAAAAATACCATAGAACATAGTTTATATGGGTATGAATATAAGAATGGGATTTGCAAGTATAAACCATGATGTAGATGCAATAAATGATAGTATATAGAATGTCACATTTTCCCAACTAATTTCTTTTTTATGGTAATCATTGACGAAAATCGCAATTGGAACAGCACTTAAAAGTGGGAATAAATTTCCACTAATTCCCGGAATTATTTCAGTTGAGAATCGGAAATAAGTCACAAGAACTTCTACGGCAGATGCATTAAATGATGGCCAGTAACCAGGATCATATTCATTTAAATTTGCACCACTAGTTCTTCTCATTACATCTTGTTTGATAATCTCTTTAATTCCAAGTAGAATATTTCCATTTCCTTTAATATTTGCATGCATGCACATTGCCCCTATAAAGCCTAGTATTACAAATATTCCGATAATGACCGTGGTTCGGAATATCAATTTAGCCTTCTTTGTATCTTTTTCGGCAACTGCACTGATAAAATCAACTATCAAGAAAATAATTAGACCCATCATAATAACGGATATGTATTCATACCCACACATACACTTCACCACGATTGATAAGAACGCCATTAGATAAGAAGCAATTCTAGCCTTTCTATTCATGATATGAATTGAGCAGAATAACCCTATTGCTGTAGGGATAAACCATGTAAATTCAACCCAGTAAAGATTTCTTGCAAAATTTACGATCCAAGGGGAAACCCAAAATACTACAAAGAAACAACCAGCAAATAGCATATTATATTTCTTTTGTAGCAGTACATAGATAACAGTAAAAATAGCTGCCGTTAGAAATGCACATAGGAAATTTAGATTAATCATTGCTTGCTGTTTACTCATCGGTCTAGCAAATAAAGAAAAGATTTTTTTCCTTGTAAACCATATTGGCTTCTATATGATTGGAAATAAACAGATGGCAATAAATTTCCTTCTTTATCTAAGAAATGAATTTGTCTAACCGATCCATTTTCTTCCGCAGAAACTTTATCACCTGAAAGTTCAATTACTATAACTTCATCTTTATATTCTACTTTTTGATATCTCACGTATATCTCCGTTTTGAAACTGAACTTTATTCCCTGGTTTTCCTACTTCACTATTATATGTGTTGTTATGGACTGCAATAGCAGTTTTTTCTCTTGCATAACCATCTTACCAGTTTTTCATCTGTAAGTGGTTCTGGTGGTTCTGCTCTAAATCCCTCAACATATCCAGCTGTAGTACAATAAATTCCCAATCCATATCCATTTCCACCCTCATCAGAGATATGCTCCATCTTTAGAACGATAAATCGCCCCTTTTACGATGGATTCACTATCCCTTTGAAACCAAGAGAACATTGTATTTCCATTATCCATTAAATTATAGAAATAATTTGAGGTTAGAATCGATACTAATACACCGATAGTCCCAATTCTTTTTAACCACATTTTTTAAATGGAATTTCAAAAACATGTGTTAAAAAGAATTAACCATATCGATATCAAAATAATAAAAATCAAAAATTTACTACGCGTATCAAATGTTGGTGCTTTATATGCAAGCGTCATTAACACATGCCCATCTGTTACATCGGTCAAATAAAAACTCGGAGTAACTTCTACTAAATGTGGTGGTAAATCACTACCAAGAACATTAATTGTTACTGTGTATTCTTTTCCCTTTTACATATTTAGCATTTGTATAAAACTTATACCATGAATTATCCCTTATTTTTAGCTAAAGGGACATTTAGCGTTTCAACAGTATTCCCCTGTACCATCTGAAATAATAATTTCTAACTCTCCATTATTATTTGTAGTTTGATGTGTAAAATAGAGTTGCAGTCCTGTCATATGTTTTTGTCTGTGGTATAAATTTTTTTCCGTATATGCACCCTTTGAAAAAAATCATAATCACCAGCCAATTGATTAGCAGATATATTTTCAACAGAAATATCATCTGTAAAAATATCCATGCGCAAAACAGTCAACGGGACCAATTAGAGTCATTATTCTAAGAGTAATATTGAAAATATTACAAATACTTTTTTTGCTTAGTCAATTTCATAAACATTCTACCTCATTCTTTTTTTGTTTTTAACTCATTCTTCATAATATATAAGCATTCTTGCACATATACTCAAGAGATTTCCAAAATCTTGAAATTGAGCATGTACACAGATTGAAGATAAAAATCCAACTGATTCAAAGGACCCAATCATCTATTGTTCTGGAAATTGTAGTGGGGTTCACTCCATTCAGATAATAGCCATGTTGAAAAGCGTTCATTGGCCCTATCAATACCAAGAACGCTAATAAAAAGCAATGACAACACTGCAAACAAAATATTATTTTTTAGTTGTTTCAACATTATCTAGCCTCCACAAACTGTTTGATATCAGCTAGTACAGTTTTCTTGTCACAAATATATCCATTTTGACCACCATACATGGTGTCATAGATCGTCTTATAGTCATAATTTGCAGGAGTACCATTTAGCTCATTTACAAACTGTTCTCCTGTTAAGTATTCATATACTTCTCCTGCAGATACAGGTTCTGTTGCAGGATGCCACATATGAAGATTATTTTTTTAACGCTGTTTCGATATCACTCCATAATCTTCCAAGATTATAAAACTGATATACACTTCTACTATCTGTAAAGTTTAAGGCCGAGAATTGCAATGCCTTAAATTTACTCTTTAATAGTTCTCGATTTTCCTCAGGACAATTCACTTTGTAGAAACCATTGTCCTGTAAATACATAATACTTTTCTAAAGAAGAATCTTTTTGAACTAATTCATCAAATTTTTTTCTTTCTTTAACATGAATGGAATTACATTAATAAAGTCAAAGATAAAATTCTTCTTAATGTTCTTTCCAAATAATCCAGGCAAACAATTAATTATTCCGTTCTTTTGCCGTGGGAATCTTTTTATATGATTCCTGTAAAAAGTATCTTGGTAATTTTTTTATACTTTCGATGGCATGATCGAATCTATTTTAAGCATCTGGCATGGGGGTCAAGGCTATTATGATGGTCACCTTTGGTTTCTTGCAGCTCTATTTTGGTGTTTTATTCTATTTACCATCTTAATACAGCTACTCAAAAAAATTCATATAGAAAAATCCGTTTATACCTTTGATTATTTTGCATTATGATTGCGACGTTTGCTTCTAAATTTACAACAACTTTTTCATGGAGTTTCATAGTGGCTTAAAATATATACACTGGTTTGCAGCAGGATATACTTTTTAGAAATATCGCCATTTATATAAATTTTTCATATATTAGAAGTATAATTGTGTGCATTATTTTTTATGGTTTTCCATTTTTGGAATCGTGAACTCCACTTTGATAATCATTATTTTCTAATTATCTTTGGAATAATATTTTTCTATCGCACTTGCTAATGTATTATCTCCTCTATTTAAATACTTAGATATAAACCTTCATAAAGGCTATCGATATTCTATAGATAAGTTATTTATTATTTACCTATTTCACGACCCACTCGAATATATTGTGCTTAGAATTTTTCTTTAATAGAAATTTATTATCCAGTTCCTTTGGTTGCTATGCTTATCTTTTCATGAGAACAGTTGGCGTTATCCTTATTAGTTTGTTCATTAGTAGTATTCTAGATGTCTTAGTTTCAAAATTAGTATCACCAAAAATTAGATCATTACTACATTAATATTGCTGGAGTATCACGCTCCAGCTTTTATTAACCAAAAAAACTTGATAACTTAAGTCAAGAAGAAATTTCTAATCTTTAGTGATTTCTTCTTTTTCATTTTGCGTATTATTAAAACAAGAGAAATTATATCTCCCATTTTGCTAGATTGGGTTTATACTGTTGCTAAGAATGATATAGAGTACCATTCTTACATAGGCTATAGATTATGACCAGTAATTTATGAGCACTAGCAGTATAGGCAGCTTTAGACGACAATGGGCATTGGGTCTGCTGTCTTTTCTTTTTGGTGAATTCATATAGTGGATCTTCTTTGCGCAATCGATAATTACATTGTGCTCCAAGATATAAAAGACATCGCAAATGCTTATTGCCTTTCTTTGATATCTTAAGATGCAGTCTGTCAATATCTCCGGATTGTTGTATCTTTGGATTCAAGCCTGCATATACCACGATGGCTGCTCTGTTATCAAATCGGTTCACATCTCTAAGCTCTGCTATGATACGGGCTGCTAGATTCTCTCCGATTCCAACAATACTAACAACTGATGCGAAATAAGGACATGTTCGTGCTATCTCTATCATTTCCTTCAATAGCGAATCGCATTTTTTCTTCTGTTCCTGTACGTTCTCTATCAATCTTGGCAAATTGATTACTTCTATATCATTGATTTCACATCCTGAATAGCACTCTTTTGCCTTCTCATAGATCTTATGTACGATTCTTTCTGTATATCCTTTTAAATGACCTGTACGATGCCCAACGGTCTTGACGATGGTATCCTCTCTATGACTCAAAAGTAAGGATGGATGAGGATATCTTTTCAATATCTCCATTGGGATTGGATCATACAGATTTTGATTCCCTTTAAAGGTCTTATCAATCCTTGGATATATGATATCCAGCATGGATCTCAAACTCACTTTGCGTTTCCGAAGATGAACCAACTCACTTTCATATATACGGCTCAATTGATAGAGTCTTTTGTACTCTTGTGGTTGTGCTTGATATTGTCTTAGTTCCTTTTCACAATAGTATGCTTTTGCGATATGCGCACAGTCTAATGCGTCTGTCTTATTACTATGTAGGTCGGTCTTACGATAGGTCGCAGATAATAATGGTGAAATAATGTAGTACCTTATCTTGTGGTCTTCAAGATATTTTTGTAGTGGTCGATGATAGACACCTGTAGCCTCAAAGATAACTGGTATATCTTCTCGTTCTGTCTTGGCTTCAAGGTCTTTGATAGTTTGCCCTAATTTCTGGAAACCATCAATCGTAGCTGAAAGCTGTTTTGGTTTTCTCATCGGATGCCCATTCTCTATGAAAGGCTGGTAATGACAGGAACCCTTTGATACATCCACTGTAATGATTGGTCCTTCCATGATGGAATACTCCTTTCTTTCTGATATGCATAATGTCTTGGTAAACTTCCCATCCCCACATCCGACTATTTTTCTGGCTTATATACGACATATCTAACTGTTTCCTGGATTGTCATCTTGATAAAGCAGCCTAAGAATATAGGAGGAAGCAGAACGTTTTTTTGTGACGGGACTCAATGATATCACTGGTCTAAAAAGAGTACGTTCTCACTTTACCCAGACCAATTCCCCATACATGCTCAGTACGAGAAAGGCCAGAAACATTCTAGTGTTCCTGACCTCTATATCATATTCTTCTTCTGAAGTTTTTTCTCTGATCAGGACTAGATTATTCCTGATTTCATAATAGAAAACAGGATTTCTCCTGTTTTTTGGTATTCATTAATTAATTAGAATTCCACTGCTATTAAAGGTATAGTTTCTTCCACCGATATTTACAGTTCCTGTTTTCATCGCACCGTCATTAGCTTCGCCTAGATAATACCAATAATTATTAATTCGTTGCCAGCCTGTCAACATATGACCAAAGTTATCAATATAGAACCACGCTCCATAGACTAACTTCCAACCACCCTTTGACATCGCACCACTCGCTTCCAAATAGTAGTAGAAATCACCATACTTAAGCCAACCAGTCTTCATATTTCCATCTGACTCCATATAATAGTAAACACCATTTACGTTTACCCAACCATATTGTTGGATTCCAAATGTATCAAGATACTGATAGTTTCCATTTGTATATACCCAGCCTTTTTGCATCTTACCATTTTCATCCAAATGGTATTTACGTTCGCCATAGGTCTGCCAACCAGTCTTTAGAGTACCATCATCATTTGCCCAATACCAGTCAGCACCATACATAAACCAACCTGTTTGCATTCTACCGCTCTTATTAAAGAAGTACTTATTACCATCAATAGTTGCTAGACCAATATGCATATTTCCATCTGGGTCAAGATAATATTTGCTCGTTCCTTCTTCTAGCCAACCATACTGTTGAATACCAAATGTGTCGAGATACTGATAATGTCCATTTGTAAATACCCAACCTTTTTTCATAATTCCAGTCGTCTCATCCATGTAGTATTTTCTACCTGCATAGTCCTGCCAACCAGTTTTAAGAATACCGTCTGTATTTGCCCAATACCAGTCTGTACCAACTTGGAACCAATCCTTTAACATATCTCCATAGGCATTAAAGTAATATAGTTTCCCATTCACTTTCGCAAAACCTATCTGCATAATACCAGTTGTCTCATCAAGATAGAATGTTCTAGTTCCTAAAGTAAGGAAACCTGTCTTTCGATATCCGCTTGCATCGAAGTAATACCATTTTCCTTCAATCATCTCCCAATCAGAACGTGTATATGTTCCATCATGATGACGATACCATGTGCCAACGCTATCTGTAATCCAGGTCCCTTTTGATAGCGATTTTGTAAGAGGCTCAGTTGGAATCAGATTTACATAAGCACTATTTACATATCCAACACTAGCATTCCAATCATATGCTACAAGCGAAGAATTCCCCGCAGTATACATCGATTGACCATTTACAACATGGTTTGTGGACTGAATCTTATAATAACCGCTTGTCTCTCCGAGAATACTTACAAAATGATATTTGTTATACCCTGAAGCATAGGATGAGTTATATAAGATTGTATTAGATGTTGGCGAGAGATAAATATTTGTGTTTTCGCCAGTAATGCGACCAATCGTTGTAGAACCATAGTCTATTAGATAACCATCATTACCACTTGCATATTTATCAAAGCTATATACAATTGCTGCAATTGAAATTCCATAGTATGGGGTAGATGCGTATTTCACACTTAACCCACTTCCTTTATTACCGAAGAAGCCACCATAATAACTAAATGTATTTCGTGAACTTAGATAACCATTACGTAACTGAATACCCATCTGCTCGTTGATGGATTGCGCCACACTACTATAATAACTTGCACGGTTAGGATCACTATCAACTGCATTCCACCCAAATAAGTTATATCTCTGCTTTGCAAAATAACTTGTACCATAAGCCGCTTCCAAGCATGCTTGTGCAAAAATCATGACTGCATTTACACCATAAGTATTCTGTGCATCGATAAAGTATTGTCCCGAATCCCAAAGAACACTATTCGTACCATATCCTTTCGACGCTAAGAAACCATTATATTTATCCGCAGTAATATTTGACTTCGAGCGTAAAGGTAAAAACATATAGTAGTTATAGTATGTACCCGCCAGATTGATGTAATTTGGATCTGAATAATAGCGGATATCATCATATGAATAATATGTTGCTCCAGTTGTCATCCAAGAAGCTGCAGGTCCAACTGCAATCTCCGCGACTGTACGTGGTACAGCACCACCCTCGGCATAACTTGAATATCCTACAAAGATTAAATCTCTATAATTGCCATTTTGTCGAACAGTATAGTATGCCCTACGAGGCCTTGCATAGAAAGGTGCTGAATGTTCTGATGTATTATCATTTCCCCCTTGATATAAGGGTAAATTATTACGGATATATTTCTGTGGAATCAAGTCAACATCCCTCAAGTTTACGATTCCATCAAAGCCAGTAACTGTAACATATACATCACCAGTACCATCACCATAATATGATGTTGTATCCCAATAATCTAACTGACGATACGCAGACATATATGTTGAGGCACTATTCCCCATCCCCTGAATTGTAAGTGTTACATCACCTGCGCGATTAGGGAATGAATAAGCTACACCCTTTTTCATTGCAATGATTTTACTTGGACTATAACTTTCCGCATGACGTACGACCGCATCATCTCCATAAGAATTCATTGATGTCTTTGCTTCTGTAAACGTCGCATAACAACCCTTTATGTCAAAGTAGCCATAATTATTTACGGTATCCACTTCATATTGATTGCCACTACATAGCATTGTGTAATAATCTGCATATTTTTCCTTTGCCTGAACATGCATACTCGAAAAAGGAAGTAAGCAAACCCCTATAGCACATATCAATATTCGGTTAAGCCATTTTCTCATTGCGTAACTTCCTCTCCATTCATCTCTACACTTTCACCACTATCATATGTAACGGTCAAACTACAATTACCCATTTCAATTGTTCTATCTTGGTCTAATACAACAAACAGTAATACTGCATTAGGTTTATCCGCAACACTTTGATTAATCAAGTTAGCATATCGCACAGAATATACACTCGCATCTTCTGCATTTACTTTTTCACCTGTAGGTACAATCAACACAGCACTTATAATCTTTTTAGAATTGGCTTCTTTTAAACGTACAGCAAATACACGTGCGTGTGAAGGTAAACTATAACCCACTTCTGATCCATCAATTTGTTGTGCCAATGCTGTATTAGGTAATTCGAAAATTGCATAATTTGTATTATCGGTTGGTGTAACTATTGTTTCAGGTGTTGGAGTTGGGGTAGCCTTAGCCGCAGTCGTAAATTCTTTATTATCTGTAATTACTTTCGTGTTTAAAGCAATATCCAAGGAAATATCTTTATATTTATCTGATGTTAATGTAATCTTTGTTAATTTGCTATCTAAAACAGGAATAAAGACTCGCAGTTGATGACTTTGCTGTTTTTTCCTTTAAATCTAGTTTACTCCAGTCGTATCCCTTCTCCGTAAAAGTAGTCTTGTACTTATCTAATTTTTGCTAAAGAGATACCTTCACTTGTGACAAGATCCCTTGCCTGTAAATCTTCCGCATGTTCAACTGCAATATCCACAATTACAAAGCGATAATTTAAATCTTCAAACTGATATAAAGTTGCTTTCTTTAGTTTGAGTTCGGCTACTTCTTCTGTAACTGAAGTCTCTGGCTTTTAGTTCTGGTTCCCCATGTTTAAGACTAAGGTATACTGCTATTCCAAGTAAAGTGAGTACTAGCACTCCGACTAATATATTTCTTAGTAGTTTCATATCATTACCTCCATCTATATTTCGTTTCTTCAATTACGATAATATTGTACACTATTAATCCAAATCCTAAAAACAGAAAAGAGAAAGTTGCTATTATTACTATTTATTTTTATTATCTAAAAACTTCCCTGCATCCTTGATAAAACTGATGCAGATTACAATCATAATCATAGCCAACGGGAACGCCGCAATAATACTTACAGATTGTAGATTACTCATTGAACTTTGTGAGAAGATGAGCGCAATTGGTAATACAACCAGAAGAATGCACCACATGAATTGAATTGCCCTATGCGGATGTTCACCCTCTTCGAGTTCATGGTAGCTATAACAAGATGCTGTATATGCGATAGAATCAAATGAAGTCGCATAGAATGCAATCATTGTTAATAGTACTAATACGAGGATAAACGGTGCGAATGGCATTGTATCAATTACTTTTAGGATAATTTCATATAAACTTGCACCCTGTTGATACATCGCAATATAGTTTTGAATACCCTGCAATTGTTGTGCAAAGGAGAAGTTTCCCAAGACCATAAAGCTAATTAATGTTGAACCTACACCAAAGATATATCCACCAAGGATCGTTTCTTTAATTGTTCTACCTCTGGAGATATTACCAATGAAGAATGGTGTCGCAACACTCCAAACCATCCAGTATGCCCAATAGAAGATTGTCCAATCTTGCGGAAAGTTTGTTGTACGTTGCGGATCTGTGTAAGTTGATAGTTCAAAGAAATTTTGAACCATCTTACCAAAGGACTGTAAACTCAATTCAACAATATCGCGGAATTGTCCTCCAAATAACAGGAATATTACTAATAATGCACCAAATAAGTAAATACATAAATTTGCAAGGAAAGAAACACCCTTTAAATCCATGCAGTAAGGAATATGTATAAATAATGCATGTAATTACAATAATAATAATTGTTAAAATTGTTTCATTAATTGTGACATGAAATAGCTTTGTAATAATACTTGTCATTAACGGTGTCGCAAGTGTGAATGTAGTAGCCGTACCTGCAAGTAAAAGCAAATACCGCAAATAAATCAATTAACTTACCAAGAAAGCCATCAGTATTTTTTTACCAAGTAATGGACGACAAGCTTCCGAGAACTTCGACGATTTACCTTACGTACATGCAACATGAAACCAAACGCAACAGCTAAGACAAGATAGAAACTCCATGGTATAAAAACTCCAATGGAATAACGGATAAACGTTAGCCCATTCTTCCATGCCAAGTTTTTCAATATGAGCATTACTTGCATATAAGATCCATTCAGAGAAAGAATAAAAACAGAATATCTGCCGCAAGACCTGCGGTAAACATCATAGCTCCCCAGTTAAAGAAACTATACTTTGGTTTTTCATCCTGCCACCTAATCTTATCTGCCCATACTTCGAAGATGCGATATAAATTGAAAGTAAGAAGATTCCTAACCCAATAATTAAGTAATAACTACCAAATGTATCTCCAAAAAGAAACGAATCTGACTTACTGTTATATTTGATTCATTTGGAAATACAAAGAATAGCACTGCTAAAAAAACAAGATAAATATTAATGGTACTAGTGTAACAAGCCAGTCAATTTTCTTTTTCATGGTTATTCTCCTTTATAGCTACGATAGCTATTATCTTCCTCAATCAATTCATCAAGGCTATCGATTTCTTTTACGCCACCTGCATGCATCGGATAACCTTGTAAATTAAACATCTCAAAATGTTCAAACATTGCGATATCATCCCAGTAAATCTGGGTATTCTTCTTTTCTATAAACTCCAGTTCTAATAGTTCCTTGAGCTTTATTCCATCCTCTTTTGTCCATCTAGAGATACCATACAACTGCCATGCATGATTTCCACCAGTACGACTGCAGGACAATACTTTATATTGAGCATTTAATGTTAACATCCATTCCTTAGAATCATTCTCTTGCCATACACAGTTGTAACCTGAATTTTCAAATTCAGGAGAAAGTATTGTGGAATCAGTTACTATCTGATCGCCATCAATAATAATTGCATTCGAGATATAGTCTTTTGCGACATATAGTGACGAGATATTATTGCATGTATCAAAATATGGGTTTTCAATGAGTGTTAGACCTTTTACTTCATCTGGTAGATTTTGGAATGCTTCTTTCAAGTACCCAACAACTACATAAATCTCATAAATCCCATTTTCATGCAAAGCATCAATGATTGTATCAATCATTCTTTTGCCATGAACACGAATCAGTGGCTTTGGTATCGTTTCTGTGAGTGGATGCATTCTTGTACCCTTACCAGCAGCCATAATAATCGCTCTTGTAATTTTACTCATGATTCTCTCCCTTTTGATGACTTAGAAATTCATCTTGAACTATGCGGTAATATACTTTTGCATAGCGATATTGCTTGAGTGAATACTCACCAAAATCAACTCCTAATAGACGCTTATATTCACACCAATTACTCCATAATAAACCAGCAATCGCTACATAGGCATAAATCTTATATTTTGTGACTAGATCAACGTTATTCTCATAATAAATAGAAATTAGATTATCAATCTGATCACGCTCATATAGTGAGTAGATGCTAAACATTGCAATATCCAAATCGGGATCTTGCATGCCTGCATATTCCCAGTCAATCAAACGAATATCTTGTTTACCATTTTCTAATTTTTGAATCATAAAGTTGTCTGGCACAGCATCAATGTGCGTCAATGTCTTTCTCTTAGCATGACTCTCAACAAAGTTGCGTAAAGAAAGAATATGTTTCTTCGTAACTTCGTAATCCTGATAAATAGATTTCTTTCCATTCCATAGCTTCTCGTAATACTCTAACTGTCCATACAAGTCAAATGTATGTTTGACCTGTATGTTTTGATTATGGAATGCGCGAAGGACTTTCATACATGCACGCAAATCTTTCTGGCTATTCACATCACATACACGCGAATTCTCCATAAACTTTGTAATCTTATATCCATTTTTTTCATTGATATAAATAACATCATCACAAATTTGCTTACCGTCTAATGCGCGATAAACAGAAGCCTCTTTTTTACGATCAATTAGCTTATCTGTCCCTTCACCTGGAATACGCATGATATATCTTTGATTTTGACATTCAAATAAGAACGAGCGATTTGTCATCCCTTTCTTTAGAATCTGAATATTCTTAATTTCCGAATTACTTACGTGCAATGCATTCGCAATCACAGCGATTGTATCGGACTTTAGATTTTCCGACTCTTCATCGATGTCACGTAAATCTTCATAAGTATTGATTTCATGTACATCCTCATGGCGAACTAACTTTGCACCAATTCTATATCCTTCTCCTTCGAATAAACAATCTTCCCAGAAAGAGTTATCATAGCGTGTTTTTTCTGCCATAGAAACTAAACGTTCCTTTAACCATTTGGCATCTGAATGATTGATATAGGAAATACCAATACTACAATTTCCTTCGTTTCTCTTATCTTTTAATATGATATGAAATTGTTTATTCACGCGTAATTCTAAAGTTGAATTTGATAAATCACTCATCATATACCATGAGTTAGATTCATTCCTAGAAAACGGATTGGATCTAGACCAGATATCACATGGCACTATGTAACTGCAATCTAAATGATTCGATACTTTTACAAGAGAATGGAGATTATTCTTAGTCGCATATTCTCGATTGATGACAAGTTCAACATTATATTTGTCAATCAAAAATTCATAGGCTTCTTTCATATACCCCACAACTACATAAACCTTTGTAATACCTACCTCATGAAGTTGACGAATCAAACGTTCAATTAGTGTCTCACCATATACAGTCAATAAGCCCTTGGGCTTATCCATATTGATAGGCACCATGCGTTGTCCATATCCTGCAGCTAAAATAATAGCCTGCTTAGGCTGATTATTCTTTATATTCTTAAGTGCTTCTTTTGTTAATCTTCCCGCTTCTGTAATAAGACCAGAAGAGATTAATCCATTATATTCACGATTAATAATACCAAGTGAGACACCGATATTCTTAGCAAGCTGTCTTTTGGGAAAGTAATTCATTTTTCTTTGAGATTACATAAGATTTTTAGATTGGATATCGTTCATAATATTCTCCATTTATAATTTTTTTGAACAAAATAAGTATAGTATACTCTCTCTGGGTCGTCAATTACTTCTAAAAAAAGCAATATACAATCAATCTTACGATTTCAATAAAAAATGGCACTCAAAAATCAGTCGGGGTCGGGGCGACCCTCCGAAATTTCTAGGGGTCAAATTTTGACCTCTTTTTACAACTCGGGGATACCCTCCAAATTTACTCGGGGTCTCAACTAATAAAAACTCCTATGTTAGAATTCAAGTTGGAAAAAGATTGAATAATAACGATAGGAGGCGCCATATGGCTATAAATGATTTTATCATATCCACACTTAATGTTAGTGACGATATGATTTTTTCGATTGATACACATAAATCATCTGACAAATTACACATCTTAATAAAACTGAATGATACTCACCCTACCTGTCCCTGTTGTGGAGGTAATACAAAAAAATAAAGAACTATTCTTCGTATAGCTATAACCACCTTGACGTTGCAGGGATTCCATCCATCATTGATTGGACAAGAAGACGCTATGTCTGTAAAGAATGTGGGAAGTCCTTCTCTGAGCCAAGTCCATTTGGCCCAGAGAACTTCCATCAGTCATACGCAGTACTCAATGCGATTGCCTTGGATCTACACAACGTTCGTATGACATACAAGGATATTGCACATAAATACCATGTATCTGACACTATCGTAAGAATGTATGCAGATAGTTTCATCCGTGCACCTAGATTAACACTTCCTGAGAACCTTGGTATCGATGAGATATCTTCTTCTATGGCGAAATATGGTGGTTCATACTTGTGTGTATTCGTAGATAACAATAACAGGACATTAAACGAGATACTTCCAAACCGTTCGAAAGTAACGCTGTCGAAACATTTTGAAATGATTCCACAATCGGAGAGAGACAAGGTAAAGTACGTTACGATCGATATGTGGGAACCTTATAGGGATGTGTGTAAAAAGTACCTAAGACATTGCGAAATAGCAGTAGACCCTTTCCATGTTATCAAACACCTTACAGAGTGCTTTACACGCATGCGTGTAGGAATCATGAAACAGTGTGTCTATGATAGTCCCAGTTACTATTTGTTGAAGACCTGGCATAAGTTATTAGAAACTGATTCATTCGACCTCGATAACGAGCCAAGATACAACTCAAAATTTCGTCAGAAGATGAATTACAGGGACCTTTTCAACATGTTGTTGGAGATAAGTCCTGATTTAAAGCTTGCGTATGAATTAAAGGAACTATATCGAGACTTCAATAAACACTGCTCATTTGAAGAAGCTAGTATGAAACTTGATTATCTGATTGAGCTATTTGAACACTCTAAGTTAGACTGCTATAAGGAATTCATATCTTTACTGAAGCACTGGAAACCAGAAATTATCAATAGCTTCAGAAGGCCTTATGATGATAGACGACAATCCAATGCATTAGCTGAAAACATCAATCAGAAACTTCGATTACTGATTGATGTATCCAATGGATATACAAACCTAGAACGTTTTCGTGCACGTGCACTATACTGCCTTAACGACAAACTATTCTGTTGCTTGACAACATGTCTGTATTCCAGAAAAACGAGAACACAAAAAAACGTGGTACATATACCAAACAAATTGTTGATACATTAAATAAATAAAATCAAACTATACTTCAATCTTTTTCTAAAAAAAGGATATCTTAGTCACCAGCCACGATGACATAGATATCCTTATTTTTGTATATGATTAACCCACAACTGATTTCGTTGCGCATTTTAGTCAAACCCACGACTAATTTCGCTTAAGCATTTTAGGGACTATGTACATTACCTTTTATTACTTATTCTGTTTTTATTCCTAATATGGTATCTAATTTCTTTACTCGCGATTCATAAGAAATGAGACTTTGTATTAGCAATCGTATTCTTCCATTCTGTAATTAGTGTTGGATTTTTTGAAATCTTTTCAAGACCTGCTAGTAATCCTTCCTCAGAATTTTCTACAACAAGACCAGCTTCTGCTTCTGAGATAATCTCCTGGGCACCACTGACTTTAGTAGAAAGCACTGGAACATTCAATATAATTGCCTCCGTACAAGTTGTACTATAGCCTTCTGCATGAGAAGAACAGATAAATAAATCACACTTTGCAGTATACGCATGTGGATTCTTACGCTCTCCAAGTAATGTTACATACGTCTGTAAGTTTTGTTGTTCAATCTGCTTTTGTAATTGTTCGTATTGAGGACCATTCCCAATTAGCATACAGTGGAACTGATATTGATCTTTTAACTTTGCAAAACAGTTAACTAAGCGATCAAAACCTTTTTCTACACTTAAACGTCCTACTGAGATAAACTTTAATCCCTCTGTGTTTGGTATATCCGTAACTAACTCTTTTCCAGCTTCAACAATCTTTTGATTATCAATTGGGTTGTAACAGTACTCTGCCTTAACTGTATGATTAGATTCTTCATACAAACGGTCCGCATTGAACTTAGATACACAGATAACGCAATCTGCCTTCTGATAATACTTTAGATATTGAAGATGATCATCATAACCATGAACCCAAATATAATTCTTAGATGTTCTATTTCTATCGTACGATGCAGCCGCAACAGTTGCTAGACCGTGTTGGAAACCAATTTCAATATCATAGTTTTTGTCAAAAACCCTATTATGGATAAATTTATTAGGCAACTTTTCCAATATCTGTGCAAATCCTCTAAAATAAAAACCAAATAAAGGACGCACAATAATTTTAGGATTCAATTGAGATACAATTGACTTTTCACACTTGAATAATGGTCTTAGTGTTACTTCCACATTTGGATTTTTCAGCCAAATGATTTGCAATCCCAATTGCGACACGAGAGACACCGCCAGAATATTCTAAATGATTGAATGCAAAACAAATCTTCTTCATGCTTCCTCCGGGAAATCATAGATATATTCACGTAGATGTTCTTTAATGTATTCGGCTTCCTTCACATACTCAGGATGCTGTTTCCAAAGCTGTGTATTCTTTATTGATTTTTCTGGATTTAAACCTGCAAACTTTCTGGTGTGTTTGTTTTCATCTAAACCTAACCAATCGATGATCCGTTTAGTTGTACTATCGTAGTGATAAATCAAATCCTCAAATTGAACCAGAATAACCTTCTCCGAGTTATATTGTTCTGTCTTACGATGGCTTCTTGTATATTCGTACCACTTACAGAAAACTTCTGGAGAATCAACAGGAATTACTCTATCCTTCCACTTATACTTTGCAAGTAAATAAATATCTCGTGGATCCCTTTCTACTACAATGACTTGGATATCATCGAAGTACCTTAAGTAACGATTTAAATTAGATGGTGGTACAATCTGATCAACCATCACCATAGGCATATTATTCTTGTTGGCAACGCTTAATAATTTATCAATATATTCACGCGTGCATTTTAAGAATTTCTCTTCTGTTGGTTTAGAACAGTATGTAATTTCATTTGGAAGTTCATTTAAAGTGGAACTTTCAGGATCCATTACCTTCAACTTTCGTAAAACTTTACTTGGAAGTAACTTGGAATAATAGAACAATCTTCCGCGGTCATATAAGTCATAAAACCAATATCCTTTAAACGTAAAATCTGTTAATGCATCAATATATTCATAGGATAACTTCTTATATTGACCATCAAAGAATGATTCATAACGATGATTAAAGAATGTTCCAGCATTAAAATCAACTAGTTTCTTAAATCTCTTTAATGCATGTCCCGAGTTATGTCTATTGTGATTTTCAACAAGATTATACTCTAAATCTGAAATACCATCAGGGTCCTGTACGAAACGAAACTCATAGTTCGTCATAGAACAGATATTATCAAACTCTGAAAGAAAATCTGTAATCGCACTAGAACCTGTACCATAATAGCTTGCGCAACTAATAATTTTCATTTTCACTTTCTCCCTCTTCTCTTAATCATATTCATATATCCAATGAGTTCTTTTTCTTGAATCAGGAATCATGTAGAGACATCCAAAATAAATCACAATACACAATACGATTGAAATATAGATATTAATATATCCTGCCAAGTAATTACGACTGATACACGCAAAAACAACCATCACCACTGCAGATAAGATATAATTTTTTAGTTCTAAGAAAAATATCCTTAATTGAGATATAGGACATCTTTGAAGCTATAATCGTCTGCATGATTGGAAGCTGTAAACGAACAATACAACTCACGATTACAACTGCAGTAAAGCCATATTGTGCCGCAAAATATAGAGATGGTATTAAAATTGCCGCTTGTACCATATTGGAGAAGAAGATAAGTTTTGGTTGTCCCTTTGATAAAGTCACCACTCCACTCATATCATTGAAGATTACGCTTTCCGCAAGGACAAATCCCCATAGTGCTATCAATAAATCCGCATCTCCCCACTTACTACCAAGTAAGATACTACGTACGACATCACCATACATTAAGATACCTGCCCCAAGTGGAATGACCAGAATACCTATCATCTTCAAGAATTTAAAATATAAATTCTTATATTCATCATAGTTATTTTGTACATGAGATAGACCAGCAAATAGCACACTAATCGTCGCACCTGAAATAAGTGAAGTAATCTGTGCTACCATAGTAGTTCCTGTCTTATAGATACCTAAGTAATACTGTGAAAATAATGTCCCAAGAACGAAAATACCAGAATTTGTGACTAGCCATGAAGAGATTGTTTCCATTAAACTCCACATGCAGAAATGCAACATCTCTTTTAACTTCTCATATCGATAAATAAAACGTGGCTTCCACGTAGAAAAAAATACGTTAATAAAAAGTGTATTACATAACTCTCCTGCGATATTGCCAATAATAAGTGCCCAATATGAAAACTTCATTAAAGCAAGTGGAACTGTTACAACTAATGGGATAAACTTTACAATAATACGAATAAATGATAATTCTTTATAGTTTAGGTTTTTTTCTGAAAATCGCAGCCTGAATACTACTAAAAGATGTCATCGGTAAAAATTGCAGCACCGATATAAATGACTTTACCTAGGCCAGGGTTCCCGACAAGTGTTGCAATCTGTTCAGCAAACAAGAATATCAATAACCAAAATAAGAGAGATATCGTAATATTTGTCCAAAATGCAACATTGATTGATAAATCTTCATCTTCTTTTGTTTTAAATTGATGCTGGACTACATATTTCTGGAAACCCGCATCTGTAAAAATATCCGCAAACGATACAATCATCGTTACAGTCGCAACAACACCAAACTCTTCTGGTACGAGGATACGTGCCAAAATCATATTAGTGATTGGGGATATAATTTTTACAATAATTTCTGTGAAGATAGACCACTTTGCGGCGCTACCGACACGTTCATTGATGTTACTCATGAATCCTCCTTACTCTGTCACAGACTTTTTTGAATCAATTGCGATACTTATTTTTCTTAGCAGCCAGAAAACAAACACAAAGTAGAACAGGTAATTAAATAAATCATAAATTCCTCTTCGTGGTAATGTAAATAATGCATATGTCATGGACATCTGTACATAGTACCGGAATGGGGATAATTTGTTTTTTTGTACAGTTTAAAAATTTGTGCAACAATTACACCAATAAAGAATATTGCAATAATTCCAAACCATGAGAAGTTATGATATGCCTCAGCTGTTAAACTATATCCGATACCGAAAGTTGCTTTTGTATATGTTGTTAACCAACTTTCATTTACAGAATCTGTAATTGTACGTAATAATCCACTTGGATCGGCAAAGGATGGGAAGAATCCCATAATAGATGCTAAATAAGATACACCATGTGTAAAAGGCATAGAGTCCGGTGATGCACCAACAACAACCATCAACGGAAAACAAGACCATCCACAACTACCTATAAAATTAATCACACCACTCATGATTGATTTTGAACTAGACACATCTCCACCACTAGCTAGTCGTGCATTCGCAAGATAATTTGATAATCCCATTAAACCTATTCCTAAGCAGATTATTATTAGGATTGTACTAAACTTCATCTTCTTTGCATTATTCATCTTCATTAACATCAACGTACCCGCTAGGCCTAGTCCTATTGTTCGTTGGCCAATCACAAGATATGCAAGAATATGAACAATCATCAATAATTCATAAATAATTTGTGTCTTCTTTTTATTAGTATTTAATATCCACAATAGTATCAGTGATGGTGTATAAAAAATCGATAGACGATTAAAAATTCCCAAATTGCCTAATAGTGCAGCTGTACTACCGGTTCGAAGTGCTTCGTATCCATATCGAACCGCAAATAATACTTGCATAGCTGTCATAATCATCGACGCTGGCATAGAAATCCAGAATAGCAATTTCCCTATTCTCTTTAGGGTGATATGTATTTGTTTGTTCTGTCAATACAAATTGGCGTTCTTTACACCAACCAAAACTCCAGCAAGCATTAGCGATTGAATTGATAGTAGTGTAAACTTCACTACAATCCACATATGTTTTTCCAATGCAAATCTAGAATAGAACGGGTGTTCAAATACGTAATCGTATTTAATTCCTAAACCATATAAATAAAACTGTCCAAATTGAAAAAAACACAGAATGATATAAAGAATAAAGAGAATGCAGTGAAGATTTTTTGATTAATCACTGCATATGTAATAAATAAAACAGTACTAACAAAAAGACCATATGCGCCCCAAAAGCGAATACTATCTATTTTTAATCCAAAAACCATAAATAAACTTAATGCAAGTAACACTAAGTTAATATAAACACCAACTACTCGATATTTTGTTGTATGTATCTTAGGCATCATAGGTTCTTACCAAACTTTCTCTTATGATAATAACGGATGAGTGCCTGTGGTACGAGTCCGTGAAGAATATGCTTAAACGCATAATAATTTTCACTAACAGGTAATCCTAATTTCTTTCTCCAATGAAGAGCTAATTTGCATGCATCAACGCGGAATTGGAATTTACGCTTCTTCATTGAAGTACGATTTTCACGATAATTTAAAACAATCTCATCCAGATTACATGCTTTCTTATTGGCATACATTAGCTTACACCAAAGGTCATAATCCTCTGTACGACTTGTTAATAGTGAAACAGTATATCCACCCACCTCTACAAGATCCTTCTTGCGAATCATTACTGTTGGATGAACGATAGGATGATAACGATAGATATTACGAGCATTTAGTTCAACAGAACACTTTCTAATACCCCAGATACCATCTTCATCAAATAACTGGATGTTTGCTGATACAAAAGAAACATCTGGATGTTCGTCCAAATACTTAACTTCTTTTTCAAGACGCTCCGGTAATGAGATATCATCATCGTCCATGCGTGCAATATATTCACCACGTGCATATTCAATACAACGGTTTAAAGACGCAGCCAAACGCATATTTTTCTCGTTATGAAGAACTTGGAATTTATCTGGATACTTTTCTGCATAGCCCTTTAGAATCTGATATGTGCTATCCGTTGAACAATCATCACAAACAACCAATTCCCAGTTTTGGAACGTTTGATCTAAAAGAGATTGAATCGCATCACTAATATATTTTTCACCATTATAGCTGGCCATAATTACAGATACTTTATACTGACTCATTCAATCCTCCTTTGCTTAATCTTTTTCGATTAATAAATAAATCTCCTTCATCTTCGCCATAACCGCTTCTAGCGAGAAGTTCTGAATAAATGTTTGATTAGATGCTTTATAACTAGCCCAATCACCATCAAGTACTTTTTGAATTGCATGCAAGCAACTCTCTGTAGAGAATGGGTCAAACAGTTCTCCACGGCTTTCATCAATTAAATCTGAATTTCCACGAATCTTACTAACTACACACGGAAGTCCTGTCGCCATTGCCTCCATCAAACTCACCGATAGTCCCTCACGATAGGATGGGAATACAAAGATATCTGACATCGCATAAATCTCTGATACATCCTTACGATAACCCAGTATGTGTACTCTATCTGCTACCTTTAACTCTTGCGCAAGCTTTTGATTGTAACCATCTAGATGATCAATACCAACAATTGCATAATGTACATTCTCTGGTAGCTGTGTTAAGGCATGGATTACTCGTTGGTGGTTTTTATTTTCATTTAATTCACCAACGCTAAGCAATAACGTACAATCCACAGGAATATTTAATTCTGTTCGTTTCTTTTTTACATCGATTTTTGCTTTACCAAATTTATTTAAATCGATGCCTACACCAGGTATATACATCGTATGTTTTGCATGCAAGTGATTCTTTGCGCGCACGTAATCTTCTTGATTGATTGTAATTAAGATATCTGTCATAAATGACGCATACCATTCAGCCGGATACAATAGCATCCAGTTTTTCTTTGGAGCGCCTTTGAAGAAATGGAAGCCATGCGCTGTATACATTACTTTTGTATGTGTACTACGACCTACAAGTCTTGCGATTAAGCTTGCAATTGGTGTATGGCAATGGATAAAAGAGAACTTTTCTTGTTTCACAATTTGCTTTAACTGTTTGTAGCACTGATAATTTTTAGGATCAGTAATTTTACGTGAAAAAGGAATTTGGTAATATACCACATTCTTTTGGGTTAATTCCTTTTTGAAATCCTCAATCTCTTCATCAGAGATGTTATTTCCATCCACAAAATTACACGCAACTTGTACTTCATATCCCATCTTCTGTAGTAAATCAATTAATGGCATACAGAAGTACTTAATCATCGATGCAATTGTAGTTACAATCAATACTTTTCTTTCCATTTAATCCTCAATTTATTTCGACTTATCTTTGATACTACCTGTACCACCTTCAACAACTCCATCATGTCTTGCAACACTGAAGATTGTCATAATAAAGCATTTACAGTCCATTATAAATCCCATCTTTTCAACATACTCACCATCAAGTTTCGCTTTTACAGGGATTTCTAATTCATCTCTGCCGTTTACCTGTGCCCAACCAGTTAAACCAGGAGTAATATCATTTGCACCATATTTATCGCGCTCTTCAATCAAATCATATTGATTCCATAACGCCGGGCGTGGTCCAATAATTGCCATCTTACCAACAACAATCTGAAGAATCTGTGGTAATTCATCTAAACTTGTCTGACGTAAGAACTTACCTATCTTAGTGATGTATGCATCTGGTGAAGATAGTAAATGCGTTGGCATATCTTTAGGTGCATCTGTACGCATTGTTCTAAACTTCCAGATATTAAGTATGTCTTGTTCTTACCAACACGTTTTTGCTTGAAGATAACTGGTCCTTTAGAATCCAATTTGATTGCTATGACAATTGCGATTAATAATGGAGACAATACGATTAATCCGCATACAGACAGAACTAAATCTATCAATCTCTTTATTGGTAAATAACATTTCTGTTTGAATGTAAGTGTATGTTTTTGATTCATATTTCCTCCACTATTACTAATTTACTAATCTTTTGGTACGTATGTAGGCACAATATCTGAAACAATTTGCTTAATATTTGGTGATTCAGAATTTGCTGCCTTTTCTAATTCTTCTAATTGTATCATGAACTCATTATCGTCCATGGAGATTGGATGACCGATACTGATCATCTTATTTTCAGTAGTCTGCATGCCTTCTTCATCCATTAAGCGCTCTTCATAGAGCTTTCACCTGGACGTAAGCCTGTATACTTCACTTCAATATCAACGTCTGGGATATAGCCAGATAAACGAATGAGCTTTCGTGCCATATCGTCAATCTTCACTGGGTCACCCATATCTAATACGAATACATCACCATCATATTCCTGCGCATAGTAAGCTGCCTGTAATACCAAGGCAACTGCTTCAGGAATTGTCATGAAGTAACGAATAATATTCTTATCTGTAACTGTTACTGGTCCACCTGCTTCAATCTGTTTCTTAAATAACGGAATAACAGAACCACTAGATCCTAATACGTTACCAAAACGTACCGCAGAGAACTTCGTATACTCTGTTAAGCCTTTTTCTTCAGCCAAGCGATGCGAACGTCGGTTCATCATCTGGATAATCATTTCACATAAACGCTTTGAAGCACCCATAATATTTGTTGGGTTAACAGCCTTGTCTGTACTAATTAATACAAACCACTTTACGTTATGGCGAATTGCGGCATCCGCAACATTGTATGTACCCATAACATTGTTTTTGATTGCTTCATTAGGGCTATCTTCCATCAATGGAACATGCTTATGTGCAGCCGCATGGAAGATAATATCAGGCTTGTATTCATCCATGATGCTATCAAGACGAGACATGTTACGAACACTACCAATTAACGTAATTAGGTTTAACGAATTGCCGTACTTCTTCTTTAACTCAAGTTGAATCCAATAGGCATTTCCTTCAAAAATATCGAAGATAATCAAAGCCTTTGGCTGTTTCTCAGCAACCTGACGGCATAACTCAGAACCAATACTTCCTCCACCGCCAGTAACCATTACAACCTTACCTTTGATAAAGTTACCAATCTTAGATAGATCTGTTTCTACCGTATCACGACCTAACAAGTCTTCCACATCAACATCTCTTAAGTTCTTGATAGATACAGTACCATTCAATAACTGATATACACCTGGAATAGTCTGTACACGACATGAAGTTGAGGAACAAATATCTAGGATTTCCTTCTGTACTCTCTTTGGAGCAGATGGAATCGCTAAAATAATCTTATTAATATCATATTTATTTGCTAAATCTGGAATATCTTCACGAGTTCCTTCAATCGGAACACCATTAATATATTTCTTTACCAAGCGAGCATCATCATCAACAACACAGAATACCTTTGCCTTTAAAGAAGTACTGTGCATGTATTCCTGAATGATTTCACGTCCAGCCGCACCAGCACCAATGACCATAACTCTCTCCACAATTGCATCATCGGATACACCATAATCTTTGAACACGCTTAATGCACGGTACATAAAACGTACCATTGTTGTAAAGCCAAAAGATAATAAGCCACCAATAATATAGAAGGAAACTGGCATTTGAACATCGGTGATTAGATAAACCACAAATACACCTACTTGTGCAAATACCCACGCATAAACGGAACGTAATAACTCATATGCACCAGCAAACTTCCATACCGATTGGTATAAATGGAACATGTGTAACATTATAACGTCAATTAGGATATACCAAATTATGACACTGGCATACCCTGTTGTGTAATAACGATCAATCCATGAATAATGGAAATCAAAGCGAATCATTAATGCGAAGAAATAACTTCCCGCGATGATTGCCGCATCTAAAAGAGCCATCGCAATTGATACGTGTTGGATCTTATTTAGTATGCTTGATAGTAAACTATTTTTCTTCATACTATTCTTAAAAGCCTCCTTAGTTATTCATCAGACTTTTTCTTCGGATACTGATGATCAAATAATGCTAAGGCAACTACGATTAAGAATGATGCACCAAATCCCACCATAAATCCCTTTAAACCAAAACTCTTTAATGAAACTGGTGTGACACGAACCTTTCCTGGAGCTGTCACGATTTTGACACTAGCCTCGCCTTGCATAAGTTCTGTAATCTTATCTGGAGCAATCTTTGCAAGTTCCTTAGCTGCTAATGCAGTTGATTCTTCATCTGGTAATGTAACAGCCACTTCAACAATCTGTGTTTGAACCTTTACAGCAGTTTTTTACATTACTATTGCGAACCATCTGAGCTGCATCCATTTCAAGATGTGCATTCTTGATAACTTCATCTAGAACCTCTCCGCTCTTTAATAATTCAGCTGCTGTATTCACCTTCAGAACGACATCTGCGCTCTCATCTGGCATGATTTGATTAGCTTCCTTCTCAGGCATGATATACATTGAAAAATTTGCCTCATATGTTGGCTTCTTATTAAATTTTGCAAATGCAATACCAGCAACCATGCCTAGAATGGCAGATCCGATAATCCAGAATTTCTTCTTGAAAATATTGCGGATTAATGTGCGAAGATCCAATTCCATATCTTCATCAAAGTCTAATATTGCCTTATTGTTCTGTTCCATAACACCCTCCGTACTGTTACTTTTAGTTCTCTGTTTTTATCAATTGTTTCTTGAAAACTGTAGCAATCTACCAAATCAACTTTTTTCATAGGTTAAATCACCGAACACTTTTGAAACAATACCTTTTTGTATATGCTTAATCATAAGATTGAACACTTTTGTAAACCAAACCTTTTTACCATGAATTATCGCAATCGCTTCAGCCATTTCCTTTGTGTTTACATATTCTTTATTCTGCGGAAAGAAGATTCCTTCCATTTGATTAGTAATAACCTGATGTACAAATTCTGATAAGTTATCTACAAACAACATACTTCTCTTATTTGCATAGTCTGGGAAAATTGGTGACTTTAACGCAAACTTGCGCAAACTTTGATAGTTTCCTTTGCAGCCTTTTCCATAAATCATTGGTGGTCTCAGAATTGCTACCTTGAAATTTTCATCTACTAATTTAGAAATCAGATGATCTGCTTCTAGCTTAGATTTTCCATATGCATTCTGTGGATCTTCTTTTGTCTGTTTTGTAATATGACCTATTGTCTTTCCATAAACAGACATTGTACTAAGCATAATAAACTGCTTAACGCCAGCTGCTTTTGCGCATTCTGCGATTTTAACCACTAAATCTCTATTAACCACATAATATAGTTGACGATTTTCATCAGTCTCTTTAGTATGTGCAATTCCAGCAACGTTATATACAACATCATAACCTATAAAGTCTTCTTTTTTCGGTTCATAATTCTGTGTTGGAATTGTATCAATCTGATATCCATACTTCTCAGTTAGATAAGTCTTAGCTTTCTCACCTATGTAGGAACCAGCACCTGTAATTAAAATCCTAGTACTCATATGATCCTCCGATTAATTACTCTTGAATGTTAATAACGTACCGTTTTGATCAGCAACCCATTGGTTATCTTGGATACAATACCAAGTATATCCATCTGCTTGTTTCACTTCTTTTACGTAGAATTTTTGCCCATTTGTAGCAGTACCTACAACTGCACCATTAATACTTGGTGTGCTTCTAATATTTAAAGCATCCGTCTTGATTGTAACTGTACCTGTTGTAGTGTCAGTTACTTTTGAATCAGTATTGGATTCTGTATTGGATGAGGAGGCATTATCCGTTGGAATCGGTTGGCCATTCATCATGAGATTATATTGATATTGATATGCATTCTTCTCTGCTTGATCTGGATATACAACAGATAAAAGTTCATTTGGAGCAGAAGCTGTGTATTCCATTCCATCTGTACCGCCTACATGAGCTGTAATAATCTCCCACTTAATGCCCTCATCGAGTGTTTGAGCAGCTAATTGATTAATCTTTGATACATCAACATTAGTCAAGAATGAACCTGCAAGTGAATCTAAGATATGTGCAAAGTTTGGAATCATAGTTGGACTCGTTAGTTTTTCAATAATTGCCTTCAAAACAATCTGTTGGTGAGCATTACGACCTAAGTCGCCATCTGGCAAATTATATCTCTCACGAACATACTCTAATGCCGATGTGGAATCTAATGTAATTTCGCCAGCAGGGAAATAGTTTCCTGTCCAGTAACCCGTAAATGCATCAGGATTATTAACTGTTACACCGCCAAGTTTATCAATAATATTTAAGAAGGTTGAGAAATTAACAATAAGATAATCTTCGCATCTGTTCCATAGTAATTATTAATTGTGTCAACAGCATTCTGCACACCCATTGCGCCTGCATGTGTCAACTTATCATAGCCACCTAACGCAATGTTAGGAACATAAGAGTCTCGTGCAAAAGACCCAATTAAAATTTGACGTGTCTTTGGATTGACAGTAACCATCATACTTACATCAAAACGGCCTTCCGGTAATAACTCTCCATAATCATCGTTGCCACCAACAAATACCGTAAATGGGGCTGTATCTTCAGCTTTAGGTTTCTTTACTACTTCTGCTTCGATATCAATTGTCGCAAGCACAATTGTTTCATCTTGAAATTTACTGTACTTTTCATAATTCTTTAAAGCTGACTTATAAGCTGTATTAATAAGGAGTGCAGATACCTCATTGTTATAGAGTGCTTCAACCGCATTAATAATTGTTTTTCTCTTATCAAATTTTAGTTTTGTATCAAGAGTTTCATCAATCCATGCAATCGCCTTATCTTGATTTTTTTGATCAGAAGTGGACTGTGCTGCGATTGTCTTATCAAAATAATCCTTAATCTGATCTGAAGTCGTTGTATCGTGGAATATATCTTTGTGTTTCTCTTTATATTCTGACTTTAATGCAACGATTTCATAGTGTGTTGTATTAGAAGCGTTATTTGCATTTAACACGTTCATCAAGCTACGGTTTGTATTGTAGATATACACTGAAGAAACAGTAAATGCCACAGCCAAAATGGCATTGATTACCAATACCACATAATTCTTTCTTGATTTTTTCTTTACAATTCTTCCATCCTCTTTTTGAATCTTTTTACACTTAAAACGCAATAAAGAAAGAAGCAAAGCGAATAATACAATCGCTAATGACCCAACAATAATCATCGCTCTCCAACGAAGTGGAAGAAATGCTAATCTAAAAACAACTGTATCAAATAGAATACACCCAGCAAATGCAATTAGCCACGCTACAAGGGAAATATTCAGTTTACTCTTTTTCTTTTTCTGACATATATCTACTCCAGTTAAATTTTACCATAGTGATTATACAACACATCACTGTATAACAAAAACCACCTATTTATTTCACATTTTTCTCACATTCAAATTTTTTTCTAGTGGCTTTAAGGGATTCTACTGTTGTTTTATCTTCATTCAAATAGAATAAAGTAATCCATGCAATCCAGAATAACGCCTGGCGATAGTTAACCAAGAATGTACTCTCTACTAATATTGTGATAAAAACCTATCCAACTCACTGCATTTAATGCCTTTAATCTCTTTTTAAACCAAGCCATTAAAACGGTGAATGGGATAATGCCATAGGAGAAAAATAAATTTATAAATGAAGAATGAATTTCATTTACAGGTTCTGGATAATATCGCTCATAATTTCCTTCGCCTGCCCCGTATATAAAATATTCAGGATAGTTTAATATCTTTTTCGGCAGCACGCTCACGCAAGATATCTTTAACACCATCCGCATAAATCACTTTTAAATAATTTATAACGAATACGATTGACTGTTGTATACTCCACATTTTCAAGACGGAAGTCTGCAGATGGCCAGAAATAATACCCTACACCACTAGTAACAAGAACCAGCCCTATGCATAGTGCTACTTTGCTTAATTTAAGCTTTTCACTTACAAATCGAAGTATCGCTAAAACACACAACACAAATAATCCCAACAACGCGGATAGAGACTTGCTTTGTAGAGCTAGGAATATACCAGTAACCATTGAAATCGGAAATAGATAACGATCAATCTTCTCATGTTTTTGTTATATAAACAAAAACAAGAATAATAAATACATAGAAACCTAATTGATTTGGATCCGTAAAGGAGCCCATGTATCTGGTCGCACCATTCTCCCAAAGTTCATGATAAACTCGCCCAAGTCCAGAACAATATATCAAAAACTGTATTCCTAAATTTGCATATAAAACGTAGCGAATCTTATCAATTAATGATTGGCTCAAACCACTATCATAGGAATACACTGTAACAGCTATATATATAAGATAAAGTGATGAATATACAAATTTTGGATCAGCTACCACTTTATGATAGAAACCATTAATCATAATTGCAAAAGACAAGGAAAATATAAAGCAACTTATTTTTTTCTTGATATTTGATATAAACATTTCAGTCTTTACATCTTTATATACTCTACAAAAAAATAGAGCATTAATAGAGCATCAGCAGGCTGCACTTGCCCTGCCAATCTGAAATAAAATGGACGTAAAAGTATAAATAGAAGTAATAGGATATCTGTCATAGTTTACTCATTCTGTATCTAATAAATTTTAGACTATTACCAGTAAATGAGCAACCTGTAAATCACAGTAACAATAATTTCAATATTCTAATCCTGACTAAACTGTAGGAAGAGATGAAAGATAGCGAGCCAAAAATAATTTAATTTTCCCAATTATCATATCCCTTTTCAATGCAAAATTTATGTAAAATTTAAATACAAAATGAAATATTGTTCTTAGCTTAAATTTGTTTTTGTAATAAATAATATTATTTTGTATTTTTCTATTGACTTCATGCATGAATGGACTATATTGAGGGTGAATAAGGGGGAAGAAAAATGAAACGACAATTCTTATGTATTTGCGCTATTTTTCTCGGTTTTTTAGTGTACCACCCTACAGCAGTTGTTTCTGCAGAAGAAACAACCACCACAGCCTCTGAAACAAAAGTTGGATGGGTACTTACCGATGGTATTTACCAATACTACAACAGTAAAGGAGAAAAATTATTTGGCTGGCAACATATCAACAACAATTGGTACTACCTTGGTAATGACGGAAACATGCAAACGGGCTGGATTGTCTATGCAGGAAGACATTACTACCTAAAGTCTTCTGGGGAAATGGCTACCGGATGGGTCTACACAAATAATCATTATCAATACCTAGACTCATTTGGAATCCAGAAATTTGGCTGGCAGCAAATTAACGGTCACTGGTATTACATGGATGAAGCAGGAGATATGCAAACAGGTTGGATTGTCTATGCAGGAAGACATTACTACCTAAAGCCTTCTGGCGAAATGGCAATTGGATGGGTATATACAAATGATCATTATCAATACCTAGACTCATTTGGAATCCAACAATTTCGCTGGCAAAAAATTAACGGCTACTGGTATTACTTTGACGAGGTAGGAAATATGTGCACCGGATGGCTAAAAATTGGAGATTATGAGTATTATTTAAAACCTTCTGGGGAAATGGCAACTGGCTGGGTGTTTACTGATGGCCAATATCAATATCTAAACGAATCTGGAATTAGATTAGACGGTTTAAGAAATATTAATGGGCATTGGTATATGTTATTTAACGGAAACATGAAGACAGGACTTTTTACTTATCAAAATATACAGCTTCTTCTTGGCACAGATGGCAGTTTAATTAATGGTATTATCTTTGAATTTTCCAAAGGATATTACTTCGCAAATTCTAATATGGAATACCAAACTGGCTGGCAATTCTTTAATGGTAATTGGTACTACTTCGGCCCAGATAAGCTAATGCAACATGGTTGGTTATCTTATAATGGTAATTGGTATTATTTAGATGAAGATGGTGTAATGGTAAGTAATCGTAGTATCACCATTGGTGGAACAGTATACTACTTTGATGCATCCGGTATTTATCAACCAGCATAATATTCACATCATAGTATTCATACAAATACATTTTATTAAAAGACTTGACTTATTTGATGAAAAGCCAAGTCTTTTTGATTAAAATTACTTCTAGTATTATTCACAATATTAGTATGACACATACAATAATTCAATAAACCACCGCAGGAGTCACCCTTTTTTTCATATATATTATGTAGATGATTTTTATACACTCACCACCTTTCATACTATATTTTTTTACTATATATAAAAATGTGTTGATTTTTATCTACAATCTAGCTAAAATAATTGTGAATAAGGGGAAAAGATATGAGAAAAACACTTGTTGTATATCTTTGCATTATCTCTAGGTCTTTCTATTAGTCCACTAACAACCATTGTTCGTGCTGAAGAACCGGAGACACCTACACCAGCCACTACAATCCAAACTGGGTGGGTAACGACAGAAGATGGCCACAAGCAGTGGCTAGATGAAACTAGCTCACCAGTAATCGGCTGGCATAGTATTGAAGACTCCGTGTACCATTTTGATAACAACGGTTACATGGAAACAGGAAAACATTTCATTATAAATAAATATTATTTATTTAGAGAAAATGGAGTTCTTTGGTCAACGCCAGGATTATCTACTTACCAAAGTAATACGTATTGGATATTAGAAGATGGAAGTTTGAAAATATCTGACTGGGGAACATTTTCCGGGAGGACTTACTACTTTGATGAAGAAGCCGAAAAAGTCTCGGGAAAGCAAAATATCTCTGGAGTAAATTATTACTTTAATGAAAACGAAGAAAGACTTATTCAAAAATGGGCTCATACAAGCACAAAATGGCGAATGGTATTATGCTGAACCATCCGGTATATTAGCTACATCCACTTATAAAACAGTTGGTGGAAAAACATATTATTTTAATGCAAATTCCGTTTTAGAAAACACCACTGCCCAAGCCGAAGTTGGCAAAACAGGTTGGCAATCTATTAATGGAAGTTGGTATTATTTCAATGAAGATAGTTCAATGTATACAGGTTGGCTCAACTACGCTGGAAGAAGATACTATCTATATCCAGATGGAACAATGGCTACTGGTTGGGTTTTCTCAAACGGTCATTACCAATTTCTAAATTCTTATGGTATTCAACAATTTGGTTGGCAACAAGTCAACGGAAAATGGTATTACATGAATCTGGCTGGTGATATGGAAACTGGGTGGCTTCTATATAACAATAAAAATTATTATTTACAAGCAGATGGATCAATGACCACTGGTTGGATATTCACAAATGGTCATTATCAATATTTAGACCGTTATGGAATTCCACAGTTTGGCTGGCAATCGATTAACGATAAGTGGTACTTATTTAATGAACATGGTGATATGGAGACTGGATGGATTTCATACAATGGTAGAAAATACTATATGAAACCTTCTGGAGAGATGGCTACTGGTTGGGTATTTACTGACGGTAAATACCAATATCTAGATATATTTGGGATCCAACAGTTTGGTTGGCAATTAATTAATGGCAAATGGTATTACTTCCACGAAAATGGAAATATGAATATCGGATGGCTAAGCTACGGTGGTAGAAAATACTATTGTAAACCCTCTGGTGAGATGGCTATAGGTTGGGTATATACAAACGGACATTACCAATACTTCGACACATTAGGAATCCAACAATTTGGTTGGCAATATGTTTATGGTAACTGGTACTATCTTGATCAATACGGAGATATGCAAGTCGGGTGGCTTGAATACGCCGGAAAAACTTATTACCTCAACGCATCAGGTGCAATGGTAACGGGATTACAATGGATCAATAACAAGTATGAGTACTTTGACCAATTTGGAATCCTTTCAAGTGAATCACAATACAAACTACTTAATGTTGCTAACTATAATCAGTATGCTGAGGGCTACCCTGATGGATGTGAAGGTGTTTCTTTATTCCAAGCATTACAATACAAGGGCTATACAGGAGTAATGTCGCTCTCAAGCTTCATGTATACAATGCCTACATCAACGAACCCATTTTATGGATTTGCGGCTAGTGGTGGATACGCAGCTATTTTCCCTCCCGCATTAGCTAACTGGGGTAAGGGATTTTCTGGCGGTATGACATTCGATATTTCAGGTAGTTCATTCGATAGTTTGCTTGAAGAAGTTAAAAATGGAAATCCAGTAGTTGCATACGTTACAACTTACTATACAACTCCAACTTGGAGAAATTATCCATTTGGACAAAACCTTTATAACAACCACGCAGTAACACTAGATGGTTATGATCGCATCAACAATTTGGTGCATGTATCTGATCCGGTTAGCGGTGCAAAGTGGATGGATATGTTCACAGTTGCAAATATATACGATACAAGGAAATATGCAGTTGTTGTTAGATAACAGTACACATATAAAACCTCATTCTAATTTTTATCTAGAATGAGGTTTTTAATTTATATTATTTCTGTCTCTGCAAATATATCTTCTCTGTCGCCGATATTATGAGTGTTAAATTATCGCCATCAAGTTCATAACTAATTGTTTGGTCACCACCTGTAATCTTTCCATCTTTCCAAGTGAAAGGTAATCTATCATTTAACATCATAAATGTACCTGTGCCATCTTCATTGAAGATGATAAAACCCGTCACATCACCAACCTTAATTTCATCAGCTAGAATTGCTTGTCCATCCTTTTCAATTTCAACCAATGAATACTGCCCAATAAGGTTCTTATCGCTAGAGACTTTATGACATCCAGCTAGTGTAATCAGCGCTAGAATGGATACCATCAATATTTTTGTTATTTTTCTTATCATAGAATTATGTTAACTCATCTATAGTTTGAATACAAATGCATATACTATAAAAAATGAGAACCTATCGCTAGGTTCTCATCATACTTTATGAAACGGTATCTACTACCATCTCTTCATATTGACGCGTGTAGAGTTCATAATAGTAACCCTTTTGTTTCATGAGTTCTGAATGTGTACCACGTTCAATGATCTTACCATCACGAACAACCAAGATAACATCCGCATTTACAATCGTAGATAAACGATGTGCAATCACAAAGGATGTTCTTCCCTTGATAACTGTTTCAACCGCATCTTGAATTGCCTTTTCTGTAAGAGTATCGATTGAAGCTGTCGCTTCATCTAACACTAGGATGCGTGGGTCTGCTAAGATTGCACGAGCGAAGGACAAGAGTTGTTTTTCACCAGTGGATAACATTCCACCACCTTCACCAACATCGCTATCCAAGCCCTTCTCCATCTTTTCAATTACAAACTTTGCGGAGACTAGATCTAGCGCACGCATAATTTCTTCATCCGTCGCATCAGGCTTACCATAGCGTAGATTATCCCTAACCGTTCCAGAGAATAGATGTGGTGTTTGTAAAACATAACCGATATTGGAATGTAACCAAAGCTGTGAACGTTCTCTAGCATCTCTTCCATCAATGAGAACTTGCCCCTTTGTCGGTTCAAAGAAACGACAAACTAGATTTACAAGCGTTGATTTACCAGCACCAGTTTCCCCAACGATTGCGACATTTGTTCCATGTGGCACATCGAGATTAAAGTTTTCTAAGACCATCTCATCGCCATCAGGATACTTGAAGTCCACATTCTTGAACGCTACATCGCCAATCAATGGTTCCCAATTTTCCTTCTTTGGATTGAAGGTATCTCCATACTTTTCAATAACTTCTGGTGAATCCGCAACATCTGACTCTGTATTCACTAATCGATCGAAACGTTCGATATTTACTTGAATTGAGACAAGCGAAGATATTGTAGTAATCACACTATGTAATGGATCCATAATACCTAATGCATAACTCATAAATACAGATAATGTACCAATTAACATCATGTTGTTAACGGTTAGATTGCCACCTTGCCACATAACAATTGCTAGTGCAATCGAACTCATCATCGTAACTGTGGAATAGAAGAACGCCTGATAGCGTGCAGCTTGTACAGACACATGGCGCATCGTTTCTGTATCTTTTTGAAATCCATCTCCAATGATACTTTCAATTACCATTGTCTTGATTGATCTTGCACCTGTAATCCCTTCATTAAAATCACTTGTGATTTGGGAATTCAATTCACGAATATGACGATTTAGTTTTACAAGTCGTTTCTGGAAGAATGCGATAATGAATACCGCAAATGGGACAAGCACAAATACCATGCATGCAAGTCGCCAACTGATTCTCACCATATTAATCATAACGAATAGAATATACGATCCATTCCAAACAACATCCATCATACGCCATGACATGAGTTCACCAATCTTACCACTATCACTCATAACTCTTGCATGAATATAACCAACATTGTTTTGGTTAAAGTATGCAAAGGACAATTCCTGTAAATGATTGAATGAAGTATTTCTAAGATCACGATTTAAATCTAACTCTGTCTTTGATACCCAGAATACACTAATAAAGTTTAGTGAAACTTGAACAATCAATATTCCAATATAGAGTGCGATAAATAGTCCAAGTGTATCAAGAGTATTCTCTCCAACATAGTGATTTAATGCATACTGGTTGAATAGTGGATAACATGAATCTACTAAACTAGAAAATAATCCCATCAGAATCATCGCAATGATTCTATATTTATATTTCTTCGCAAATGGTAGAATCTTCGGAATGCCAAAGTATGGAAGTGATATATTTTTATTTTCTTCTTGCATACGTACCTCCCTACTCACTCTGTTGTGATTGCATTTCAAAGATACGACGATAAATTCCCTGTTTCTCTAACAGTTGTTCATGTGTACCTTCTTCTACAACCCTACCTTTATCTAAAACAATAATATGGTCGGCTGCCATTAACGTTGTAATACGATGCGAAATCAAGATAACAGTCGATTCAGAAATATTATCTTTGAGACCTGCTCGGATCTTCGCATCCGTTTCTGCATCGACTGCAGAAAGAGAGTCATCAAAAATCATGATTGGTGGTTTACGTATCAACATCTGTGCAATCGCAGCACGCTGCTTTGACCACCAGAGAGTGTAACACCACGTTCACCAACATATGTGTTATATCCTTCTTTAAAATGTGAAATAGCTTCATCTAAAGACGCAATCTTCGCAGCTGTACGAATTTCCTTCATGTCCGCGGACTGTTTCGCAATCTTGATATTCTCCGATAAGGAGCGAGAGAAGAGATAGGGTTCCTGTAATACCATACCGATATTCTGACGAATCCACTCAGCTTTCATATCTCTAATATCAACACCACCGATCGTAATTTGACCATGGTCATCCGGTAACTGATATAGACGATCCAACAGATACATTAGTGTAGATTTACCTGAACCTGTTCCACCTAAAATGCCAAATGTCGTTCCCGCTTTGATTTTGAAGGAAACATTTTCCAATACCTCAGTCGAACCATTTTCATACTGATAGGATACATTCTTAAATTCAATATCTTGTAGTAAATCAGGAGTAACCGCATTTGGCTTATCCTCTTCCATCTCAGAATTCATAATATAACGTAAACGGTCGATAGAAATACCCGCCTTCGACATATTCGCAATTGTTCTTCCCAAAGAACGTACAGGCCATAACAATAATGAATTATACGCAATAAACGCAATGTAGTTACCTGCAGACATACCATTATTTACCGTGATGATAGCACCATATGAAATAACTACTAGCATCTGTAAATTAGAAATCATGTCAGATGACATCCAGAACGCAGATAACAGTCGCATCAAATGCGTCCACATATTTGTATAGTGTTCGTTTTGTTTTTCAAAACGTTCACGTTCGTAAGCTTCACGTCCGAATGCACGAACAACACGTACACCCGTTAAGTTTTCCTGGGCAATCGATGATAGCTTACCTTCTTCTTCATCCGCAACTTCAAATGCATTACCAATCTTTGCATGGAAGAAGAAACTATAGCCTACAATAATTGGAATAAATGTGGATGTTGCTAGGGCTAACTTTACATTGATAGAGAACATAAAGAACAACACCAACACAATCAAGATAATGATACGCACAAGATAAATTAACTGTTCCGATAAGAAACCCTTGATAGTATCTACATCTGATGTACATCTTTGAATAATATCACCAGTATGATTTTCACTATGCCACTTAAATGGTAAATGCATGATATGCGTAAATAGGTCATCACGCATGGTCTTTACCAACTTCTCTGACCCCATCGCTGTAAAAGACTGGAAGAAGTAACGACAAGATACCGCAAGTAGCGCAACAATCACTACAACAATTGCGATTACCCAAAGGTTATGACGTAAAAACGCAATTCCACCAACCTTATCAACACAGTTCTGAATTAGTTCTGGTAATACAACATCTTTATGATCGATTACTGAGTCTACAGTAAATGCAATAATTCTTGGATTAATTAATTCTAATAACGAAACAAGACAGGCAAAGAGGATGACAAACCAAAAATATACTTTGGAACCCCTTAAAAAATGCCATATCATGCTTAATTTCGTCGAGAATTTCTCCTTCGACATATTCTTTCCCCCTCCTTCTGATAAATTCATATTTTATCAAACATAACTTCAAATTGAAAGAAGGCTCGAGCATCCTTTTTAAGAAAACTAAAATAGAACCACCAATAAATTCACGAATAATCGAGTTATTCGCAATGATACTGTCATCATCAATTGACACAAAGCAAGAAAGGAATTGTAACATCCTCTGTGCTTCAGCATACTCAGCCTGGTCAGGCTGTACTTTTTCTAATAGTGGTGTTGCGTATTTCTTTAATACCGCTAGTTCATAAACACATTGGCTATTAAAGAATACGTCAGCTTCCTTATTGAATGGGAAGATATACTTCTCTTCACCATGACGTACAGATGGCCATGATGAAATGGTAACCACACCATCGCGTCCACGCGTACGATTATCTCGAACCATTCTTCTTAACATGCGTGCATCTGTCGTTGGAATACGATGATGCGCATCAAGATTAATCTGTGTTAGAGGACTGATATAGATTTTAAACTTCTCACTATCATCAATCCTTCCGTCAGTTGTGGATTTAGACCATGAATACCTTCAATCACAATTGGTTAGTGAAGCATCAATGAAGTAATTCTCTTACCAAATATCTTCTTGCCAGTAATAAAATCAAATTCTGGTAAATCCACTTTTCTCACCATGCAGTAATGCATTCATCTGTGTTTCAAAACAGATGAAGGTCAACTGCTTCTAATTCCTCGAAAATCATATTTTTCCATTCTCATCCGGAATCATTTCATCACGATTAACAAAGCAATCATCTGTTCCAAGATACAATGGATTTAAACCTATCACCTTCAACTGAATACATAGACGTTTCGCAAATGTTGTCTTGCCAGATGAAGATGGACCTGCAATCAAAATAATTCTCTTCTTCGCACTTTGAATTTGTTCCGCAATCATCGCAATTTTTCTTTTTCATGTAACGCTTCACTTAACATGATTAAATCTTTAGATTCTTGCTTTTTCAATCATGCGATTCAAGTCAGACGCAAAACTAACCTTTAATAACTTCTCCCATTGTGTTTCCTCCGAGAATGCATCATATAGTAATTTCTGTTCCTCATATGGAGGAATCTCGTCAGGATAGTTTGGATGTGAAAACGCAATAACAATCCATTACGATAGCGACGTACCTCAAAGAATGGAATATAACTTGTAGATGGTAATGCATGTACAAAAGACATCATCTTTTTCATCCGCAAGTGTAAGCACATAGACATTCTTTTAAATCACTTGCAGTATTTAATAGGTCTACGCTCTTCTTATCTTTGACATCCTGCAGAAGCTGAATAGCCCTATTACGGTCTACATACTCTTCTGTAATCTCTAGATTATCCTCGATAAGTTCATGCATACGTGTTTCAATTTCCTTCGCAAGATTATCTGTCACATTCCCAGCATGAATTACAGTAAATAATCCCTTGGATAATGAATTGGCTATCGTAACCGTCACGTTCTTACCCATTACATCATGAATCGCCTTCAAATATAAAAGTGTTAATGACGTTTGATAACAGGTATTGCCATACGATGCACGAATATCCTGTAGTTCTACAACATCACCTTCACCAATACGTTCATTAAAGTGTACATTCTTATGATTGATGAGTGCAGCGTAAACCCGATGTTCGGTATGTACTTCTTGAATTAGTTCCACAATCGTTGTATTTTTCTTTACTTCTAATTTCAGTTCTTTTTCTGATGGAAGAATGACTGTTATTTGACATGGTAGTTGATTTAACTTCTTTACTTCTTCCATCTCAAACGCAGTGATATGACAATACCCATTAGGATGCTTATCCAGATAATCCTGATGATATTCTTCCGCAGTATAAAAGTTTTGAAGTGGTTCTAGCTCCACAAAGAAACGATCATACTTCATACGCTCACGTGCATAAATTGGCTTAATCACGTCAAGATCATTTTCATCTACATAGTAAATACCCGTTTGGTATTGTGTACCAATGTCGTTACCTTGGCGATTACGTTGACGTGGGTCAATGCATAAGAAGAATGCACGAATGATGATAGATAACGAAACTACATTCGGTTGATAAACCACCTTCACCGCTTCCTTATATCCTGTTTCATTGCGGCATACTTCCTCATATGTTGGATTCTCTGTGATGCCATTTGCATATCCGGTGGTCGTTTCCACAACACCATCTAACGCTTTAAATACCTTTTCAACACCCCAGAAACATCCACCGGCAAGCACGATTGTCTTCTCATTTTGATCAAATGCATCCTGTACTAATTGTTTTGGTTTATATTCATAAACATACTCATCCTCATCTTGTCCAAGTCTTTCATATCCATTGTGTTCTAATACACGGATAGAATAAATATTATCCACATGACAATTTGCATGTATGCATGTAATACCATAATCTTCAATTAGTTTCTTCGTTAGAAGATAAACACTATTTTTCGCATATGATTGATGACGGTACTTCTCAACAACCATATAACCGATAGAAAGTTCCGTCTCATGAATATCGTAAATCTCAATAATACCCTTTAATTGTTCATCCTCTTTTCCAAAAATGCCAAGAATCACTTCATCCTTATCCTGGTAGGACTTTTCATAGTTTTCTATTGTTTTCGCTGCTTGGCGTTTTGTCAATCTTACTTCATATACATCCGAAAGGTATTTTGCGTCTTCCTGTACAAAACGACGTAATACTATAAACCCATCTTCATACTGTGGGAATTGTTCAAATATTTTCATTTCAAACACCTCAATTCTTTATGCTTATTATACCGCCTAACAGGCAAAACAAAAATGGATATAACGTTTTGTCATATCCATAAATTCTACTGAAATAATTGTTTTGTAACATATGTGATTCCTTTTTCTGTTAAGGAATATAGTTGTTTTGAATCATCACGTACAACGTATGCACGTTTGATTAATCTTTCGATACGATCGTCTGTAATTTTATTTGACCAGTTGAGATGTTGATGAATTGTTTGATACCCTAACTCAATTGCATTTCCCTTGTGACGATAAAGATGGACTAGTAGTAAATCTTCACAGAACTTCTCATGATTGACAAATGACTTTGCCCATTGTCTCAACATACCATTTCGATGAAAGATAATACCCAATATTACTGTAATCATACCCACCAAACTACACATGCCAGAAACCGATACATTCCACAACATTGCGAAATGATATCCTAACCATGAATTAATAATCGCAAAGAGTATCGATACAAATATTGTAATCTTTAGGTCTTTTGTAATCATACATGCGGCAGCTGCAGGTGCCACAAAGCATGAAATCACCAACATACCACCAACACTATTAAAACGCCACAACACAGGTAATCGATACTAGTACCATGAATACACGATATAAATATGTAACAGGTATTCCAATTAATTGTGCATACTCTGGATCAAATATTGATATCTTCAACTTCTGATAATTCACTAGTAAAAAAATATTCCATTCATCGCTGTAATCACCAACATCTCAAATAACGACTTCGGCATGCCAAATTGTCGAATAAACGGTGTAAAAGAGCGGATTACCCATTAATACAATTTCCAACATCTAGATGGGTATTCCGAAAAACTTTGTAATTAGTAGTACAGCTAAGGCAAAATACAGGAAAGACAATCGCTAAAGCATCATCACGTTCTACCAAATGATGCCGAGACAATTCTTCCACTAGCCAAATTGTAAATACACCAAAGATAGATGCACTAACGACCAACCATATGGAACGTAAATCTGGCACAAAGAAGAATGCAACTACAATTCCTAGCAATACAGAATGTGATAGTGCATCAGCTGTCATCGCTAATTTCCGAAGGATGAGAACAGGTCCCTAGGATCGCACATCCAATGGCCGTTACCATTAGTGTTAACAATACTTCTGACATGATTTCGCATCCTTTTCCAAGTTTTTCTTTGTGCAATTAAACCATACTTACCAAATATCATAGATAGGATTGTAAATATACCCATACAAAGTATTACCATTGGCCCTGTCGCAATACCACTATATGCTGTAGAAAGAAAGGTTCCTATAAATGCGGAGATTCCAGCTACACCAGCTGCGATACACAATACCCATTTAAGATCTCTAGAATGTTGATTTGCACAGATACACGGCATGGTTAAAAATGAGGAAATCAAAATTGCACCGATACACTTTAATCCAACAACGATAAACATCACCATCATTAGTAATAAGACACCACTTACGATAGGCATTGAAATCCCAATTGAACTTGCAAACTGTGGATCAAAGATACTAGCCACTAATTCTTTATAGAATAACGCCAATAATACTGCTGCGATAATTGCACATATTGCAATCATGATGATATCTTCCTTCATGATAAACGCTGCAGATCCAAAGATATAATTCTTTAATCCCGCTTGTGATGCACGCATGTAGGAAGAGTTTCCTTGTAAGTAACTCTTTAATACCATTCCAAGTCCAAAGAAACCTGTAAGGGTAATCGCGAGTGCCGCATCAAAAATCAATCACACTATGCTTTCGAATCATTTGTATTGTTAGATACGCAAGAATACCAACTACCGCAGCACCGAGTGTTAATATCACAGAACTACGTACAGAAAATAACATGAACGCAATGACAACTCCAGGATAAGACGCATGTCCCTACTGCATCTGCCATTAAACTTTTGTCCCTTATAAACACTAAAACATCCTACAATCGCACTTGGAATTGCCAGTAATACTGTTCCAATCGCTACAACCAAGAAATCATAAGAGAATAGTATCTGTGTTAAATTTGTCATTTTGATACGTCTTTCTAATATTTTTTCTTCTGTTAATACATCATCGATTTTGCCATTGGCTATCACATACTTATTGATAAATATAACATGGTCAAAGTACTTCTTTAGCGTATGTAAATCATGGTGTACACAGACAATTGTCTTTCCTGCTTTTTGTAGTTGCTTGATTTTATCCATGATAATTTGTTCACTGGTTTGATCAACTCCCGCAAGTGGTTCATCCATCACAATCAAATCCGCGTCATGACAAAGTGCTCGAGCGATAAAGACACGTTGTTTCTGTCCTCCGGATAATTGTGATATCTGCCGATTTTTCAAATTCTTCAAGTCCCATTTCATAGAGGGCACGACGAGCTAGTTCCTTATCTTTTTTACGCGGCCATTTTAACCATCCCAGACTCGCATAACGTCCCATCAATACTACATCTTTTACACGAATCGGGAAATTCCAATTCACTGCAGATACCTGTGGGATATAAGCAATCTGTTTCCGTACTTCCGCAAGACTTTTACCATCGATTGTTATCACACCTGAAATGGACTTGATAAATCCGAGAATACATTTCAATAATGTTGATTTCTGCACCATTTGGACCCTACAATCGCTGTGATTGCATTTCTTTCGATATCAACTATCCACATCCCAAAGGACTGGACTTTCTCCATATGAGACTGCTAAATCTTCAACATGTATATAACTCATATAGATGACCCCTTTACTTGAGATTTGATACGATGAGGTCAACATTGAAACGATACATATCAATATACGTATCTCCAGGCTGTCCCTTAGGTGCTAAAGAGTCACTGAATAATTCTTTTCCCTCTCCACCTACTACTGTCACATCAAATCCCTTTGCCTTACACGATTCCTTCAACTTCTCCATGCGTGCAGGGTCAGTTGTTGTTTCCGCAAAGATAGCCTTTACCTGATGTTCAACGATATACGCCGCAGTTTCTGCCATATCACTATTGGATAATTCCGCATCGGTACTAACACCCTGTGGTGCCTTTACGGTAATGTCATAGCGACGGGAGAAATAATTAAACGCGTCATGTGGTGTAATTAGAATTCTATGATCAGATGGAATCTGATTGAGTTGTTCACGATTATACGCATCTAGTTCATCCAACTTCTTAAGGTATGCCTGCAAGTTTTCTTCAATTTCATCTTTTAAATCTGGCAATTTATCCTCAAGTGCTTTAGCAGCTTCTTGCGTTGCTTGTTTATATAAGTCAATATCAAACCAAAAGTGTGGATCGATAATCGTTTCTCCATTTTCTTCCATTCGACCTACTTTTGATTCATCAAAGTTCTGCGATACAGATACCGCACCAATCGATTCAAGTAGTTCAACCATCTTTCCTTCAAAATGCAATCCATGATATAAAACTAAATCTGCATTTTGTAGTTTTGTATTATCTTCAGGCTTAGCCTCATAGGTATGCGGATCTTCTCCTGCCGGGATAATCAGTTGTGTATCAACCTTATCTCCTACAAGAACATTCACCATGTCTTCTAAAAATGAGGTTGTCACTACAACATTTTAATTTATCTGATTTCTTTGTAGAACCTGTTGTCATACTTGATTTATTTCCTGCACACGCAGTCATCATAGCAATCGCTATGACTAACAATATTTTCTTAATCATAATTCCTCCATAAGTTAGTTTATACTAACTACAGTTAAAGAATACTGCGTTTTATAGTTAGTGTCAACTAACTTGTTTATAAACTTTTAGAGATTAATAAAAGATGGATGTTCACCCATCTTTTATTGCTTATTTACCAAATCTTTTCCTAAGACGTGCTAACGCATCGTCCATGGATACTTCTTTTCTTTATTGGCTTTATTTTTGTTTTGGTCTTTGATTGTTATGCTTTTCCAACAGCTGCTTTTACGATGACGATATGCCGCATCACGTTGTTCTAATTGATCAAGCGGCAGTAAGGATAACTGTACACGATTTCTTGCTTCATCGATTTGATATACCCAAACCTTAACAATATCGTTGACTGCCACACACTCAGATGGATGAGAAATTCTCTTCATCGACATATGAGATAAGTGAACTAAGCCATCTTCATGTAGGCCAATATCCACAAAGGCACCAAAGTCTACTACATTTCGAACTCGTGCCAGATAACTGGTCCCCTACATGTAGATCTGAGATATTCAGTACATCACTTTTGAGAAGTGCACCATCAAACTGTTCACGATAGTCACGTAATGGTTGACGAATCGCTTCTTCGATGTCCTTAAGTGTATATTCATCAATACCAAGTTCTGCTGTCTTTTCCTTAGGGAAAGAGATATCTGCTTCACCAAGTTTTGTAATACCACATGCTTGCATGAGTTTACGTGCGGCTTCGTAACTTTCTGGGTGGATTGATGTTTGATCCAATGGTTCATCACCATCTGTGATACGCAAGAAACCTGCACACTGTGTAAATGCCTTTGGACCTAACTTCTTCACCTTGAGCAATTGCTTACGATTCGTAAAGCGTCCATTTTCGTTACGGTAGTTTACGATTTCTTGTGCTGTACCACTATTTAAACCAGAAATATGTGTGAGTAACTCTAGGGAGGCTGTATTTAAATCTGCACCAGTGCGGTTTACTGACTTCAATACAACCTCATCAAGTCTTTCTGCTAATGCCTTCTGTGGAAGGTCATGTTGGTATTGACCTACACCGATAGATTGTGGATCAATCTTAATTAGCTCTGCAAGTGGATCAAGTAAGCGTCTTCCAATCGATACTGCAGAACGCTCTTCAACTTCAATATCCGGGAATTCCTTACGTGCTGCTTCTTGTGCTGACCATACAGAAGCACCTGCCTCTGATACGATTGCGTAGGAAACATCTAACTTCTGTTCATGGATCAGTTCAGCGACTAACTTCTCACTTTCACGAGATGCAGTACCATTACCGATTGCGATAATCTGTACATGATACTTTTGGATGAGTGCTAGTAACTTCTTCTTAGAAGTTTCAATATCTTCGCCCTTCTTTGAGAATGGGAAAATCTTACTAACAGTTAACATCTTACCAGTTTCATCAATAACTGCTAACTTACAACCATCTGAAGAAACCAGGGTCAAATCCTAATACAATTCTTCCCTTTAATGGAGCTTTGTAAGAGTAACTTCTAAGTTCATAGAGAAGATTTCAATGGACTTATTCTGTGCTCTTTCACTTAACTCAGAGCGAATTTCACGTTCGATAGATGGAATAATAGACGATCACAACCATCTATAACCGCTTCATTTAAAGTCTCTTCAACAATTGTTGTTTGACCCTTTAAGAAGTGTCTTTAATGCATTCTTCTTTAACTGTTCATCATCGAAGACAAAGAAACTGTAATAACCTTTTCTTTCTCAGCACGATCAATTCGCCATAATACGGTGATCTCGCGAGTTGAGAAATCTTTTCACCACGATCGTAGTACATTTCATAGACTTTATTTTCATCAACTGCATCCTTCTTTAACTTTGTCTGAAGAACACCTGCCTGCATGATAGTATCTTTAAATGCCCAACGCTGTTTTTGCGTTATCACTGACAACTTCAGCGATAATATCCTCGCACCCTGAATCGCATCCGCAACGGAGTCACTGTCTCTGATAAGTACTTTCTCTGCCTCAGCTTCAAGGAACCTTCGGTAGGTAGCGCAAGCATCCAATCCGCAAGAGGTTGTAAACCATTCTTGATCGCTGTTGTGGCACGCGTCTTCTTCTTTTTGTGCATATGGGCGGTAGATATCTTCTACCTGGGATAGTTTTGTACATTCTGATAACAGACTGTTTAATTTCTCTGTTAACTTACCCTGTTCTTCAATCAGCTTCAGAACATTTCTTTTCTTTCCGCTAATTTCTGTTGATATTCATATTGTTTCTGGACATAGAAAAATCTGTTCTTCATCTAAACCCTTTTGTGGCTTCCTTACGGTAGCGGGCACAATGGAACTGTATTTCCTTCCGCTAATAAAGATAGTGTATTTTCGACCTGACTGAGTTGAACTTTTAACTCGTCGCAATCGCCTGAATGATATTTTCGTTCATGATGTGACTCCTTCATCCCTACTATCTTATCACTGATTCACTTTTATTTTTAAAACTCACGCAAAGAAACCAATTCAGGCTTTTTTCAATTTTAGATAAAAGTGAATAAATGTCTGAATAATATATTGACTTGTGGTCAAATTTTGAGTACGATTATGTCATGGATAAGACTATTATCCGTCACCCATAAGGAGGGGATATTAAAATGGAAATCATTATTATTCCAGCTATTTTCTTTATCTTAGCTATCGCACTTGCAGTATCATGTGCAAACATCGTTCCACAGGAAAACGCATATGTTATCGAACGTTTCGGTAGATATCGTACAACTTGGGATGCAGGGATTCACTTCAAATTCTCATTTGTAGATCATGTTCGCCGTAGAGTTCTTCTAAAGGAACAGGTAGCCGACTTCGCACCACAGCTCTGTTATCACAAAGGATAACGTAACAATGCAGATTGACTCCGTTGTGTATTTCAAGGTTATGAACCCACATGATTATGCTTACGGTGTAGAAAACCCAATCATGGCGATGGAAAATCTAACTGCTACTACATTGCGTAATATCATTGGTGACATGGAGTTAGACCAAACATTAACATCCCGCGAAGCAATCAACTCTCAGATGTTACAAACAATCGACCTGGCAACAGACCCATGGGGAATCAAAGTTACTCGTGTTGAGTTAAAAGAACATCCAACCACCAACAGCGATTCGTGAATCCATGGAGAAGCAGATGAAGGCTGAACGTGAAAAGCGTGCTGCTATCTTAATCTGCTGAAGGTCAAAAACAAGCAATGATTCTTGAGGCAGAAGGTGAAAAGAATCTGCTGTGTTAAATGCCGAAGCTGAAAAACAAGTTACAATCTTGGCTGCTGAAGCTGCTCGTGAAAAAGGAAATTAAAGAAGCTGAAGGTCGTGCTGAAGGATTCGTGCTATCCAAGAAGCTACTGCTGATGGTATCCAGTGCTATCAAAGAAGCAGGTGCTGATGAGACAAATCATTCGCTTTAAAGAGCTTAGAAGCTTTTCGCTGCTGCTGCAGATGGTAAAGCAACCAAGATTATCATCCCTTCAGAGATTCAAAAGTCTTGCTGGTCTTAGCAAAAGGAATTACAGAAAGTATTAAAGAGTAACTACTATGTCAGATAGTTTCTTCCCTTTAATTCTTCTGACGGTTGTCACATCTGCCTTCTTAATTGGGCTTTTCCAACAAGTTCACAACAGGCAAACATAACCAACAGAGAAAAAACTTTCAACAATGACTATATTCCACCAAAGTCACCACTAGATATACCAGTACGTACAGTACCACGCCATGTTCCAAGTATCATGGAGCCAAATCACACAGATGATATCAATGGTAAAAACATTGTTCATCGTGAGGCACCAGAAAAAGGATATGTTGTTTTGAATGGTGTAGCGTAGAATTCACGAGTGCAAAGATTTATAATGAAAGCTAGTATGCATGCATACCAGCTTCTTTTATTGTAGAGATGGGATATATTTTAACAGTGCTTTTATGATACCATCATGATTATTATCATCTGTAATTTCATCAGCGATTGCTTTTTACTTCCTCTTGTGCATTTGCCATCGCAACACCAACGCCTGCAAACCGCAACATTGTAATATCATTACCTGCATCCCCAAACGCACATACAGTCTTTGGCTCAATTCCAAGCTTTTGATAATGCACTCTGTAGTGCTGCACCTTTATCAATTCCTTGAGATGTCATCTCATAGAAGAAAGTTTTGAACTAAACATCATAGAAAAGCTTTCCTTCAAACGGTGCAGAGATAGCCTTATAATTTTCACGTAAATACTCGGGCTCTCCAACCACCAAAAATCTTATTGAGTGGAAAGTCTACATAACTTGCAAGATCTTTTAACCCTTTTGAGTAAAATAATTGTTCATACGTGCTTCATACTGAAATCCATTAAATGTACGTCCTTTATCAGTAACTCATGTAGTTATATACATCCTCAACCACTATATACTCATTTTCTACAATAATTGATGCACATCAAATTGTTTCAAATGTTGCAGTGTCTTCGTTACTAACTCCTGCTGCATCGTTGTATTTCACTAGAACTTCCCTCAGTTTGGCAATCAATTACCTTTTGCGCCATTAAAACAAAGAAATAATCCATGATGCTTATCCATTTCCAGCATCTTTCCATACTTTTCAATTCCCTTTGCAGGACGGCCACTGCAATGACCAGGGCGAACTCCCTGCTCTTGTGCTTTTCATTAATACTTTTGTTTCAGGAGTTATTTCCTTCTGATCATTTGTTAATGTACCATCAATATCTAATAAAATTGCCTTCATCATAACCCCCTTAACGTATTTCTAGGAAATCCTTTTGTCACAAAATAAATCCATACCAACATCATAATCGGAACCCCAATCTGAAAACTTTAAATGCTTTTGTTTTTATGATCGAAAAATACGCATGCCTAAATATGCTCCATAGGCTCCCCAATTGCGAGCAACCCCCTAGTAGTGTCTTCTCAGGAATTCTCCACATGTTGTTCATCGCACGATATTTATCTAAACCATAAACCAAAACGCAATGACATTGATCACTGCTAAATATACTAAAAACCGCTAATGACATCTATATACCTCTTACTTTCGTATGGTTATCATATAGTATCCATCCGTAAATTAGAAGTAATTTTTTTATGAATACCACATTGAAGTGTTATGATTAACACAACAATAGATTGAGATTAACAATATGCCATGTACAACATTACTCGTCGGTAAGAAAGCTAGTTATGACGGTTCTACTTTAGTAGCACGTAACGAAGATTCCGGCGCTGACGAATTTACTCGCCAAGAAGTTTATCGTAGTTCATCCAAGTGACCAACCAAAAGTGTATAAATCTGTTTTATCACACGTAGAAATTCCACTTCCAAATAACCCAATGCGTTATACCTGTATGCCAGACGCATTAAATGATAAAGGAATTTGGGGAGCTGCAGGTATCAATGCATTAAACGTATCTATGACAGCGACTGAGACAATTACTTCAAACGAAAGAGTTCTGTGCAGATCCTCTTGTAAATATATTCCTGCTAAAGGCAAAGAAGGCGATGTAGATTATACCCCAGAAGTCGTTGGTGGTATTGGGGAAGAAGACATTGTTACACTTGTACTCCCTTATATCAAGAGTGCTCGCGAAGGTGTTCTTCGTCTTGGTGAAATCTTAGAGAAGTACGGTACCCTATGAAATGAATGGTATTGTTTTCCAAGACATCGATGAAATCTGGTGGTTAGAAACAATCGGTGGACACCATTGATTGCAAAAGCGTGTCAAAAGATGATGAATACGTTGTAATGCCAAACCAGTTAGGTATCGATAGCTTTTGATTTAAAGGATGCCTTCGGCAAACAAAAAGAACACCTATGTTCAAGTGACCTTGTAGAATTTATTGAAAAAGAATCATCTCAATCTAAATCAAGATAAGTATTTTTAATCCAAGATATGCTTTTGGTTCACACTCGATGCAGACCATGTATACAACACACCACGTGCTTGGATTATTGGTAGATACTTTAATCCAACAACCTATCGTTGATGGACCTAAGGCTGACTATCGTCCTGATTCCGATAATATTCCTTGAGCTTTTGTGCCAGAACAAAAGATTACGGTAGAAGATGTGAAGTATGTCCTATCTCATCACTATCAAGGCACACCATATGACCCATACGGAAAGCATGGTGATTCCTCACTGTGGCTCTTTTAGACCAATCGGTATCAACCGCAACAACTTCCTATCCTGCGTACAGATTCGTCCATACGCGCCGGAAGAAATTCGCTTTCATTGAATGGATTGCCTTCGGTTCAAATACATTTAATGCGTTTGTACCATTCTACGTAAATATCGATAAAACACCTATCTATACAGCAAATACAGAGAAAACTGTATCAACAAATAACTTCTATTGGGCTAATCGTATTATCGGTGCTCTTGCGGATGCACATTTCAGTAATACAACTTCCGCAATCGACCGTTACCAAAAATGTAGTGCACAAACAAAAAGGCCATCAACTCATCAACAAGTATGACTCTTTATTTACAAAAGATGTAGACCCTGTCATTCTGCCAAACAGCGAATCAAGAAATCGCAGATATGGCAAAAACAACATACAGATGACCTATTAGATAAAGTTCTCTTTACCGCAAGCATGGGTATGAAGAATAGCTTCTCGAGATCAGATGCTTAACCATCAAAAAGGCTCGTAACACACGAGCCTTTTATCGTTTTTACACACATATATTCTATGCATGCATATTGAGATTATTGTTTCGAGAACAATACTTCCTTACAAACCTTAAAGAAGTTTGGCTTATTGCACATAGTTCAATGTTCCCCAACGATAAATACGGATAGATAATCTTGCGAATAAGTAATAAATATAATTGTCAGTACCGTTGATCCAATGACTCATACGCTGCAACTGTTGTAATCGCATTTCTAATCGGCATTACCATGACAGAGAAGAATGGAACTATGAGGCAATCTTTACAATCGACTCTCCACCCTGTAAAGCAGTACATCGCAATCATATAACTAGCAATAAACAAGAACATGATTGACTTATCGCATTGTTTACATCTTCCATTCTTTGGATACGACAGAACCTAAAGCCGCAAAGATAAACATATACAATAATAGACTGAGAACGAAATAGAAGATATACATACCTAACATCGATAGATCAAACATCGATTTTTGCAATCAAGAGAGCCATCTTCGACATATCTCCCTTGAAGATAAAATAGGAAACAAGCTCCAGAAGTAAAAGATGATGCCACATTGAATTACCGATGCATGTTACTGCTAGAACTTTTACCAATAATAAGGTTCTTTGGATCAGTTGTTGTAATGAGCAGTTCCATTGTTCTACTGTCTTTTTCTCTTGCGACAGCTGTAGCGACAATAGAAACCAAACATTAAGATTACAGAATATAATGTAATGATATATACAAACGCAAGTAGGTACTGTGTTGATGTATCACTACTAACACCTCTTCTTCCGATTAATCTTCACATCATGTTAATGCTCTGATACCAGCGGTACTAATACCTCTTCTCATTAAACTTTTGTGATGATATGATCTTTGAAACTTCATTTAAAGGATCACCCATTCCACCTAGAAGCCTTTTATCGTGGAAATATGTCTTATAGTGATCGTAATCATAGATTGCATATCCTTGATTCTCTCACCACCTTTACCGCTTCTTTTAAAGCTTCTTCCGAAGGATAAAGACTGATTCATCAATGTTTAATGTCTTTGCAATATCTTCATTCGATACAAAGTATCCACCAGGAATGCTGTCATTGAGATAGGAAGCACCCTCAGAACTATCAAAACCTCAGTTGGTTTGTTAAAATAGTTGATGATTGCTGGAGCAGCACCACCACTGAAAGCGACACTGGTGAGTATTATCGTCGAGACGATAACTGCTCTTCTTTATTTTCTTGTTGGAAGAATTCAAATTCAAATACAGTTCTAAAGTTAGCATTTGTCTCACCTCCCACCTTATTTACAAAAAGATATCTTGTAGACTCAGGACGATATTGTCCAAAAGGACACGACTTCATGTACGTGATTTAATAATTCCTGTAAATTTCATTCTGAAGTATAGTCGGTATTCTTTTGTAATCAGATATTCCCATCCACAGCTGAAAACTCTAAGCCAAATTTATTTTTGTAAAATATCCTCTACAACTGTAGAACTCTCAGGATTTACACTGAAGTACCAACTTATCTTTACCTCTTTTTCTTAATTTCTTCCAAGTCACCAGTGATAATAATATTACCATGGTCAATTAATGTAATCTCATCACACATCTCTTCAACATATGCCATCTGAGTGAGGAGAAGATAACGAGTTTACATCCTTCTGCAACAGCTTCTTTAATCGCATCTTAAAGATTTGAGCATTGACTGATCTAAGCCCGAGAATGGTTCATCAAGGATATCAATTGCTGGATCGTTAATAAATGCTTGCGCAATCTGAATCTTTTGTTGATTACCTTGGATAATGTTTCTAACTTTTTATTTGCATATTCTTTTAATCCAAAGTAATCAATCCAGTACTCTGCTTCTCAGCAGCCTTTTTATTATCTGCCCTTTTAATCTTGCAAAGTACGCCAATTGATCTTTTAGAGATACTTTGCGTACATACCACGTTCTTCTGGCAGATAACCAATATGGTTTTGATTCACATCAAAATGGTTTGCCATCTAACAAGAATTCGCCTTTCTGTTTGTTTGAACACATTCATCAAACAGCGGAATGTTGTTGTCTTACTAGCAACATTTCTGTCCAAGGAATCCCATTGCCTTACCACTCTTTGTACAGCAAAACTGATTCCATGGAGAATTTCCGTCTTGTCAAAGGTCTTCTTAATTCCTTTACTTCTAATATCATAATTACCTTTTCATTTCCAAGGAAATACACTAAAACAGGAACACCCGTACAAAATTTTCTATATGAGTGTCTCTTTATGATTTGATTATATTATCTATTTGACCAAAGGTCAATAAATATTATACAAAACTCAAATTTTGTCGCTACTTTTAGAATTCCACAACCTAAATGAATACAATTTCCATCTAATAAATACTCTTTATAACACGTTGTGAGAGATGTTTCTTCGACAATTCACGATAATCGCATTCTTTGTCTCGATACACGAAATCAAAAGATATCCCTAATACAGTCATACCCTTTAGAAACATTAAATAATCCATAGAATTGATAAATATTTGAATCTTTGAAACAAGTTGATGAATCTCAGGACTAAGAGCCAAGAATCACAAATATATTGCGGTTTTTCAACCTTAAAATACCGCTTGATAACATTTTTAGAAGATGTGATTGAATCGATTACCTTTAAAAACCCTCAAGTTTCTCATCGGATGGAATATGAATCTCGTATGGTATGCATATCTCACATATTCATACTGTAATCAGTCTCAACTTCCACAAGACGCACATTGATAAAGTAAGTTCCCCAAATCATCTGTGATATACGTATCGATTTTAATTCTCTTTGAACGATATCCTTTGTAAGTACTTCCTCATCCTCGTCTTGTGGATAGATTGTTGTACCTCATCAAACTGGTGCGTTTTTCCATATTCTTTTGGTGTAGTTGACATCTACATAGCAGCGCAAACACTTGTCACAAAATGATGGACTGGTTGATGAAATAATTCTTCAGTGCTTAATTGACCAAAGGCGATTGATCTTCTGCGTTTTATCAACATATAAAAACATCTAGAAGTTCTTCAAACTTTTGCATTAAACTATTGTTAGTTTTAATAGTTTTCATGCGCATACATAATATTGGTTACGATACCAATCATCGTTGATAGCGGTAATACGATAAGGCATTATCTATGATTTCTTTATTCATATAGTTCCGCACCTTCAATAAATCATCTACGACAAGTGTATCTTCATAGCGTGGTGTTACTGGAGTATCTTCATCCAAGAATAGATATATTTAATTCCAGTTCCTTTTCCCGCTGCTTCATCTAAACGCCGATCACCAACTATATGCGCAATACTCTGATTCAACTTAAATTTATCTAGTCAGATAACGAAGTCCTTCTGATCTGGTCGCAAAGCCATCATCACCGGTAATGGTATAACTTATATATTCTGCGATCTCTAAATCTTCCAAAAACTTGTTTTATGGTGTGATCTTTTATGTTGTATACACTTACATAACACCCTTACGTTTTTAATAACTGCAATGTTTGTTTTAGCATTCTTGATTAACTTTACTTTATCATTATTCTGCATCCTGTAAAGCTGTGTAATACTGATACACCATTATCAAACTGCAATCCTTCTTTCTTCTGCAAATCTCACGAATAAAATTGATGTACAGAATGAAGTATGACATATTTTACGAAGTTATGTCATTCGTCACATATGTATGACCGTAATGCGCCATTGTTTCTGTAACTATCTCAAAATTACATCATAGGAATCTAGCAACGTCCCATCTAAATCCTATATACATGCATGGATTGGTTTGATTTGACATCCTGTGCATACTCTTCTTCATCATCATGGTGATATATGCCCCATTTGCGAGTCTGGACATGTAGAGATGCTGATTATCTTTGTGGAAGCCATAGTAAATTTCATCCTCATGAATCACATCTTTATGACATCCAATATTAAAAGTTAATCCTTTTCTTGCATAACCTTGATTTCGATACGCCAGTAAAATACCATATCCGATATGACCTGATCCATTTCTCAAATTCTCTCATTAAGATAATGTCTTAACTTATATACACCAACGATATGATTCTCTTCCCACAGAAAAATACATGTTTGTCAGCACATAGCTTTTCGGGGTTTTAAATTGATGCCGTTTATGATATTAATTAGCTTTCGTCATTATTTTCATGCATGAATGTTTCTTTATCAATTCCATGATATGGATCTCACAGTGCCATTTTCATCTGCTGGTAAAATCTTTGAACACCTCGGGTATATAGCATCCGCATCTTGCCAGTTTAATTCTCTTATTCTCAACATACTTACTCCTCATTGATTACTTTCGTCACCGACCCATGGCTTCCACGTAACTGTTACGATAATTCCTTGTAAATACGCTCCTTTTAACTCTTTTGACGTGTGAAATAATACTACTAGTCGATTTTCCCCAGACAAGTTCATTAGAGTCTGTATTATGTTATTGAGTGAACTCTGGTCACGTACCAAAGCCTTCATCAATGTAAACATTGTATCACATTTGAATACCACCCGCTTGAGATTGTATTTCATCCGACATTCCTAACGCCAAGGCAAGCGATGGATAGGACTCCCTCCAGATAAAGAACTTACTGGCGAATTGAGCTCATTGCTGAAGCCAATTACATCCAAACTCAAGTGCCTCATGACTTTCTTTTTATTCTTTCGTACCTGCACTACGCACAAGCTGGTATTGCTTGATTAGACATCGATAAATAACGCTCATTTGCCTTATGAATCATACGGTCAAGATAGGCAAATTTGAACATATTCTTGTAATGTAACTTCTTCTTTACTAGAGCGACCATTCCCATCGCAACACCAGCCAGTTCTTTCTACTACCATGATAGCGAGATAGTTTTGTTTGATAGTCAATACTTTCAGACTTAATCTTTCTCTGTGTCTGGGCATCACTTTCATACATTTGTGTATCATGAGTACACTTGAGTATCTCTTCTTGTTGTACTTGCAGGTTTTCAATTTCAGTTTGAAGAATCTTAAGTTGATTCTGATGATTTGAAATCGCATCAATGGATGATGAAACCTTCTCATTTAACATATCAATCTGCGTACTTTATATAAACCAATCTCGTCCATTGCTAGTTTACTTTCACTGTCAAGCCGATTTCGATTTGTTGCTGGTATTCTAAGATTTGCTTTGTAATCATTGATACGCGATTCTTCTGTTTGTTTCAGAAGCATACTTAACTTTGCAGTAATTTCCCTGTACTTGTGTTTTTGTAACTGCTCATATTCCACCGATAGCTTTGTTTGTGCAGTATTTGATTTTGACTCACTCTTCAGATATCAGCTATAATTTTTGGTTGCAGCTGTGAATCATCTTCTGCAATTCTTGATAGTGTTGACTGCTGCTGAAGTTGCTTGATCTTGGAGTTGAAATTTCTTTTTCCTCTTTCTTTTAGTTGTACTCAGTGTTCATCGATAAACAGCTTTTACATCCTCAAATGAAACTGTTTCTTCTGTAACAGACTTCATCACTAGTTCCAGCTCATTCTGTAAAGTTATCTCATCTTTAAACTAGCATCAGCACATGCTTTACTAGTTATCTGATATTTCTTTTTTCTGCTTGATCCACTTTCTTTTTATATTACACTTTCTTCTTCCGTAACAAGTTTATTACTATGGCTAGCAGGGCGAGGATGTTCTAAAGAACCACATACAGGACATGGTTCACCTTCTGTCGTCTTTGTACGTGCTAGTAATCCTGCCTGATGGCGAAATAGATATTTTGTGCATCATCATATTGCTTTTGGAAGTCATTACTTTTCATCTGTACTTTTCTTGGAGTAACTGTTTTTCTCCTTCAAAGCATTGACCGCGTTTTTGATAATTACTTTGAATCATGCTTTTGCATGACGAAAAGCAGGAAATCTTTCTTTTCTATTCTTCTTCTTTTAAAATAACTTTATTCAAAGATAATTCACTATCTGTTAATGTGTGCTTCCTTCTGCTTTTAAAGCGATATCTCTCATCCAACTGCTTCTTAAGTTTGTTTTTGGTTTTCAAATCTTTTGAAAATAATAGAAATCTGTTAATCTCCAAGTTTTGTACTGAGCTTTGTTAAAGCTCTCATATTCAGGTAACTCATGTTCAATTTGTGCTTGGCTTTCTTCTTTTACCGCATCGATTTGAATATGACATTTTCACCATCATTCTTACTCTTCTGCGTAAAGATTAGTCTCTCTCTCCTTGTTTCTGGCTTTTCTTTCAGTAGCTTTTCAAGTGATAGAAGATCTTGTAGCTGTTTTGTTTTCTGTTTCTTCTTGACGTGATTTCTGGAGTTGGTTTTGAACTTGTGCTTTTTGTTTCTGTAGTTTTTCTGTACTTTCTTTAGAACTAGCGACAATTTCATCCAATAAATCATATATGGCTGAATATCATCCATCGCAAATGTCTAGTTTGCGCATATTGTTCTTGTAAAGTTCTAGGTCAGCACATCACTGATAATCTGCTACAAACGTAATTTTCTGCGTCATTCAGTAGTGAGGTAACTTTTCCTATGCCTGATTTAAACGGTCCATCAAAAACAGAGTACTTACTTGTCATAAACATCTTTTTCAAATAACTTCCCACGTTCTTTGTGTCCGCATTTAAAATTCTCAAGGAAACTTCCTTTGCGCTATCATCGCAATCTGGCGGAATTGGATCTTTCTCATACCGAGTAATTGTTCAACCTGTTTGGTAATCTTCTGTTGGTTTTACAATGCGTTCTCATTTGGCAAAAATGAGATATGCGTCTGCTGCCTCACTACGCTGTTTTTACTTCACCATTTTTGAACATGCGTATAGTATATTCAGGACGTCGATAGATATGATATTCTCGTCATGATAGACAAAAATCTAATCTGACGGAGGTTTCAATCTTCTTTTTGTGCGTATTCACTGTAAGTCTTTACATCGAATATCCCCACTTGACTTCCAAACAAAGTGCAAATGTAACCATCAAAATGGTTGTCTTACCGCACCAGTATCCCCAGTAATCAGATAAACCCCATTTTCACCTAATCTTGAAAAGATCATGCTCAATCTTGGAGGCATATGGTCCAAAGGCAGAGAGCACTAACTAATCTGGTCTCATTCTTCATCCCCCTCTTTCCAGATTTTTGTCACAAGTCTCATCTAATATCTTCTCTGTGTATCATCGAGTCCATGGCCTGTAGTATTGCGCAAAAGAAATCACCAAAGATTTCTTTGTGGTGTTTGGTTCTTTTGTTTTGTATAGCTAATACCTTGTTCACTTTGTTCATATGCTGACTCGATATGAAAATCTCCAAGAATATTTGATAGCGCACACGTAGTGTATTCATCGCATCGAATACCATGCGCTCATCTTGCAGCTGAAGCATACGTCAGTCATTCTTCTTACATTCTTTGCAGAATATTTCGCAGTAGGTATCTTTTGAGGACAACCACATCATGTAGAGGTCAATCAACCGTGCAAACGGTTGTATTTCCCTTCTTCATATCGATGATGGTAACTGACTTTGTTGTATTTGCTTCACCAATCGAATATTTCAGAGGTACCACAATATCGCATTGTATCTCGCAAGATTGTCTCAGTGGACGATGGATATGCCCTAACGCAACATAATCAAAATCACGGAACACATTTTCCATCCACATTATCTGTACCATCTAACGCTACCTCTCGAACCTTGTTCATCGGTTACAGTACCTGTAATAAATTGGTGCGATAAGATTACATTACGTTCCTAGTTGGATTTAACTCAACTGTTTGTAATGCATGTTTTACTGCTGCCGTCATCCTCTCTCTACAGCCTCAGTCTCATCCAAATATTGATTTACGTAGATTGGACGTGATATATGGAAGACTGAAGAAATGAATTGGTCCATATTCATCTTCGATGGTAGTGCATGCAAGTTACCTGTATATTTTCCAGTAATATGAATATTAGAGTCCGCAAAAATATCCCAGCCCCATACTGAAAGTCTTGTACCATTATCGTGGTTTCCAGCAATCATCATCATTGGATATCTAAGTTCTTTAACTCCAACAAAAACATATACTTAAAAGAGCGACTCAAGCTTTCTGAACTAGGGTTACCAGTATCATAGATATCACAGCCAGTAATACTGCAGCGTCACTTTTTCTTGTTTTAGAATGTCAATGATTTGTCGTAAATGTACTTTTGATCTTCGGATTAACGAATATTCCTTGAGTCTTTTCCCAAATGAAGATCTGATAAATGTGCAATTTTCATATGACCACTCTTTCTAGTCGTGTAACGTTTGATTTGCTAATTCTAAAACAGAATTGCAAATAATCCAAGTGTATTCTGTAATTGAATATGCGTAGTACTCTAACAACAGAATACATGCATGTAGCCTTGGCATTTTCTGTAGAGAAGATACTACCCTTTTGGTATTTTTAAAAACGTCATAACTCCTTTAGTAGCTCTCCTGAATACGACTGCGATGAACGCCTAGATTCAAAGCATAAAACTGCATGCAGACAAAATAGCAATAGTTTACTGCGCGATCAAAGCTGCTACTAGACGATTGAATAAATCTATTGTTCGTCTTCTACTTTTGTGGTCGCTGCCCTTCACACAAAGCTAGGATATAAGATGGGTAATCTTGCATAGTCATTATCAAGTCGATATTCATGAATCAACAAATCATCCATGATAACTAGCTCTATCAACCACATCATCCTCTTTAGATTTGTGAAAGTGCTAGAAGTCCTGCATAAACCACATCTGTATCATTCTACAGCGAGGCAAAATCTTTTCATCTGATTATAAAATGGAAAGAGCTCATAACAATGCTCTATAATCAAGCTCTGGTAACCTGCCGCAGTAAAATGATAATAAACCAAGACCACTATTATCTGAAAACTGCGGTTAAATTGTTCCTCAAATGCCTTGGCATGAGAAAATAAATTATCTGGGTTTCGATATCAGTCGCCGCAATCATCGCAGCATATGGCATAAACATTGATAAGGCGATGTAAATGAGCATCGACTCACTAATAACTCGTTCCCGCAAAATTTTGATAGCCTCATAGTTGATATCTTTTCAAAGTGAGAATAAATATATATGGCCACATTTTCCCGTTCTAACGAGAAGATATTACGACTTAGTTCATTTTTATCATCTACAAATTTTGTACACTTTTTCTAATAATAGCTCATTCATTTCATTTACCCTTTAACTAATTATAAGCAGAATAGGACTTTCCTCAATCAAAGTCACAAAACAAAAGCCTCTATAGAGCTTGTTTATCGTGAACCACGTTAAGCAAAGTTTATTAATGCAATCGCATAAAGGATTGTATTTGTTGTATAAATAGATGTATTATTTCTCCAACGGTAACTTTAATAAAATCATACATGCATGTATGATCTTTCCGGTTTAGAAAACCAACCATACTGTCTACTCTTTTTAAATACTCTATCACGTCATCATAACTCTTTTTGAATTGTATCGCGGAATGAAATAGTATTTGCGACTACTGTAATGAAGCTGACATAGTAACATATCTCTATGCGACGATTCCATTTTACTTGCACAAGATTCAATGAATTCCATCGCATTCTGAACCTTCGTGCTGCAGCACTGTCACAGAATGGCGAGAGATATAGGAAAAGTCTTCAGACTTGAGGTAGTCTATATTCATTTACAGAGATCATCCATAATAACTAGCTCATCCACAACATCTTCCTTAACATTTGAAGACATCACAGAATTCCTGCATACACCACGTCCAGATCATTTGTTAAGGAGCGTTGTAAATCCTTCATTTGGTTATAGATTGCAAAAGGCGTGATAGTAGATGGTTTGATACTCTACCTGTATTCTTCCGCAGCACTAAAACATAGTACTGCAAGCCCTATCGTATCCTTAAATGTACGGTGTTAAAAAGTTCTTTCAAAACTCATCACACGATTGACTACGATATCTGGTTCTATATGGACACATCCATCATCGCGCGCATATATCTGTCACGGTATTGAAATGAGCTAAACGGAAATGAACTTGATGACATCTTTCACAACAGTTCCAGCATTTCAAAATTAATTTTCTTCTTTCGTTAAACATGTAGATAAATGCAATATCCGCAATTCCCTTCAGGGTTATACAGGAAATATTTACGGCGTAACGCCCCTTCGGATTATCCAGGAATGTATTGGTATTTTTCTAATAAAAATCATCCATCAACCACCTTATTTAAATATTGTATGTATAAAATAACTTTTCATGCAATCCATAACAAAAAACAAGCCTCATCACTGAAGACTTGTTCATCGTAATTTAATTAACGAAGTGAGAATACACCTTCCTTCATCTTCTAAAGTGAGGGAGAAGAAATGTACATCGTCTCTACAAGATACTCTGTATCTTTTGCGCCTGTTGTTTCATAAGACGAATGCATCGCGTTGTGCAAGTCCAATATCTACTGTATTCAACGACACATGGGCATCTGAAAACACTCAACGTTGAACCACCCTGCCATATCAGGAGTTGATTTTGTGAATGTCCGTGCAAAATATCTACAGCCGCACATACTTCTTTAAATACCGCCGCAGATACTCGCATCTACAGTACTTTTTGATTTGCATTGTACTCTGATAAATACCCTTTATTCATCTGTGGTCTGTTGATAGGGTCTGCCTCTTTCCCACATGGTTTGATAAAACTTTGCATGACATTATCCTGCAGATACTACAGTTAGACGCTGATTGCATGCTTTAGCCTCTTTCCGATTCTTACTATAGGATAATGCAATTTTTCCAATGCATCTTCTAAGAAAGTGGAATCTGCACCTTGTTTTGTGCCTGAGCCAACTTTCATTGTCAAAGATTGCTACAACAGGAACACTTTCACTATCGTTTGCCTCTAAAAAGCCATAGAGGCACCAAATGCACACTGTAAATCATCTAGATGACCTGCAGATACAAAACTCATTCTGATAGCCCCAAACAGTACCCTTTTTCACGTATAGAGATATAGGTCATGACTGAGGATATTCACCTTTTACGCCGATTGATTCAGCCACGACTTCTACTAAACTTACCCTTGGCATCTCAGTACCAAATACTGGCAACATATCTACCTGTGCTTATAAGTCGCATTTTAGATTCAGCCTCACGATTCATATGAATCGCAAGATTAGAAGAAACTAACAAATCCCTTTATCCACGCCGCACGCTTTGTAAATAAGTTTTCCATTCTCCTTACGATGACTCTACTCACACAGATAGTATGATCAAACCATGGCGCACATAACATACCGCCATATTTTTCAACGTTTAGCTTCACTACCCTCGTTACCAACAATCTCGATTTTCTTTCACTTTGAAAGTTGGGAAATGCGTGCTGCCCCAATCATATATCCCTCATAGTCTTCGCTGTGGTGAATACGGAACGCAATGATACTGATTGGTCTCACCGTAAAGTATCTACCATCCATCTCAAGATTCCAAGAAATCTGCCCTCTGATAATTACGATATCCTTGTTTTACTAATACCTTCTTTATCTCATCGATTGCGTGAAAACAAGTCGGACCTCTGTGCAGAAAATCTAATAAATTTTCATTGATATCTACCACACTCTTATATAAAGTTACTTATTTATTATAGACGAAACCACCGTAATTGGTGGCTTCTATTTAGATTATTTCATTTCTAAATACTGGCACAACTGTACCGTCTTGTTGCGATATCATCACTATTCACTTTCTTCTGTACCCAAAACATAAAAGTCTCATGTTGAGATGATTCATTTGGTGCCTGCGGCCTTGAGTTCTTCCTCGCTCATCCGCACCACCTTACATTTGGTGATATGGCGCATACCCGAAGCCAAAATGACACGCATGTTTTTCATCAAACAAAAGTATTGAAGAATAGATATTTGAATTTTGAGATTGGGGAATCATGGGAACTAAGGCAACTCGCTCTAAGCGTCTTAGAACCTCATCAAAGTCCAATAAACTTTTGAGTGTTTCTTCTTGTCGCCAAAGTCAACAACCTTACCATTTTCAAAACGGAACCGGAAACCATCAATCACCTTACCACTGTAACTAAAGGCTTTGATGCGTATACGATCACCATTTATACCTGTTTTCTTAGGCATTGTAGAAACATTCTTCTGGTTGGAAATATTTGGGTCGAAATAAACTCCCTTTGCGTCTTATCTCACCACCAATCCGTACATATATGGTTATCTCATGTTCTACTGTTAGGGTCTGTTCCTAGTTCACTTGTAAATGCAACTGCTTTGAAATTTAATTCTGTTAACTTTCGTGCATGTTTCATGTTGTGCATCATGAATGCGCTAGGCCTCGGTGATCACTATCTTCCGTAACACTGGCTTTGTCATAAAGATTGCGTCTTCTAACTTCTCCAAACGCTTCTTCCTCAGAAAGATGAGGTCACAACCTGTGCTCACTCCACAGAAGGAATTTCTAGTACATCCACCATTGTCCTTCGTTATTCATTGCATACTTGGTAAGTCCTCATCTTCATTATATAAGCCATCTGGGTATGATAAGAACCTTCCTAGACTGGTCTACATCCTTTAAAGCACCCGGCATATCAGAATGAATGCGTAAACAACACGCACCCAAATCATGTTCACGCTTACCATGTCATATTTCCAATCTGGAATGTCGGTTAATGTCTCTTCACTTTTGATATGTAGGTATAGTTGTTTTACACTCCGCATCGTCCAACCTATAATGACTTCTCTCAGCACCTACGGCATATGCTTCTCGCAAACTATGCGCACAAACTCATAGTCACGAACGGGATCGGCAACCACCAGTGGCTGATTTGGCTGTACATTTACACCACGTACAACTGCTACTTTGCCAACTTTTGATACATCGCTCTTTACTTGCACCCATAAGATCCTCCTATAAATACTCGTCATACCTGAACTTTTGAATATGACGCATAAAGTCTTTTGGGTCACAATGAACATCCCTGGTCCAAATGGATTGATTGCATATAGAGTCATATTTCTTGCAGGAATTAAGGAAAAACACTCCTTGATATTACGTACTCCATTTGGATTTCATCCCTCTCATATATGTTACTATATCGCAATAATGCATTCCAATCTGTAAATAATACCAATACTGCTTTTATCTGATCAACATTTAGATGAACCGACATAAATCGTTCATCATCGATGTCATTTGTATATTTAATGAGATAATACTGCTCTACAGATTTTCTACATAAGTGTGCCAATATACTCCTGATTCATAAAGAACTTTGCATAGTCACGTAAAATTCCACTTAAAACCTGGATTCTATACTTTTGGATCAGCACTAGCTTGAATAGTCAGTTGATAACACCATACTTCAATAAGAAATCTTTATAGAATGATTGAGCTTTGATTGTTACTATCGATTCTTTTGCGGAAGATACGCTTTATTATCACAGAGTATTCCACAATTGTTGCATCGACATCTCCTTATCACGACAGTGAAGACATATCGCATCATTTACTGTTTCACCATAGACAAAACAGCACAGGATTGTATCTTGTCACTGACAAATCATCATCGTATAGCGTCTTTCACCATTCACAGTACTGTCTTTCTCAAAATTGTTTTAATTCCCTTTTGGTGTTTCATCCTTGTGCACTGTTGTTGTGCAAAGATAACCACCTGCAATTCCCTAAAGCAATCGTGGTTAAATAAATCTGTGGGCATCTCTATCTGCATTTGTTCCGACTGACTTACAACAATGTATGTCATCCCTATTAGACGTGCAATTAATACACCAACAATTCCCAAAAAGAATAGATTTTTGTCCATGGCGAGACTTTAAGTCGGAAATAAACCCCATTTCTGATAAGTTTTTCGATACTATTGCTATTGGCAAAACGTTAGATCGTATGATTCCCCAAAGAAGCGGGAAATAGGCCCCGATAATCATCCATGAAGATATTGTAATCTTCTGAAATATATATTCAGATTATGAAAGAAGCCACTATAGTCCTACATACAACCAACCATCGATATTAAATATTACTAAAATCAATAGATAGGTTTTTCATCGACTCCTCCTGGCTATAGCAAAGTGTCACTACTAATCCCCATTCTGAGGCTATCAAAACAACCACAAAACCAATAGAAAGATGTGAAAGAAACGGCTCCAAAACGCAATACACTTCTTCATCAACAGCCATCCACGTAACGCAAGAAAGCCACGCACTGATAACATCATCCAAGTATCCTTCTTGAAAAATGGAAGAACATAACCTCATACAAGATAAAGCGTTTTAAATCTCCACTCACTAATGCATTCCTTGTCTGAAACAAACTTCGACAGAGAATCGAAACAATGCCAACCCTCCAACAAATATGTAATCAGATTCTGTGGTCCATGGTAGAGACTTATGTTATTTATCATAACATGCATGTATGATAAACAACATGATGATACCATGTGTATCTCATCCGTGGTGTCGCAAAGATGAGAAGTCTGATACAACATGTCAGACCAAAGTTATTAAAGTAACAAAAGAATCCTACGATTACTATCCCACTCTGCAAACATCATCAAATGCTCCAAACAATGCACATACATAAAATCCCTAAGTTAATATTCCGCAAAATATATATTCTTTCGAAAGTTCTTTACGCAATAATGACGATCTTCTCCTTTAACCATAGTTAACTATAACTTTGGTATGAGAAAGCACTATAGCATGAGTGTAGCACATCGATGACCATGTGTCACACGGCTGTACTCGTCTCATGGAAGATGTACTCCACGACACATACGATATGTAAAAGCTTCCTAAACTGGAAGCCGAATAGAGTCTCAACGTTATCCGATACATATTTATCACCCCATAAAACATACAGGTGATATCACTTTCTATATCTCTTATAATTTCTCTAAAATCTACTCTTTATAAATAAGACACCCACAACAGATATTACTTGAATCGCCACCGCAAGTGCAGATACGACATAAGTCTCCTTCGCTAGACTGTGCAGTACAGCAGCTATCAAAATCTGTGGTCCAACTAGAACACAATATCGCTGGAGAGGAAAATCTCTTGAAACTTATTTTAGCATGCGCCGCTACATAAGGATGACACTATTTGGTGCCCTGGTAACATACATGATACCGCCACAACAAAGAGCTGGTTTTCCTCACTGATTTTCTTCATCACACCGCTGTTTCTATGTGTGCCATTATCTATTCATCGCAATGTGATAGACCTACCCACACCACGCAATATCGCAAAACAACTCTAGACATTACCATGTGTTCAAGTCAGCATAGTAGGAAAGCTGCCTCCGTTCAACCAAACTAGGAAGGCACCAAAACTCCGGACAATGACACCCGGCAAAATAACACTGACCGGCCTGGAGCGCACTTAACTGGTAAAGTCAGCACATAGGACACTGCACGACCTGTCCCGGACACATTCTGCACAGATCGACTGACGGTCAGACTGTAATATCTCGCCACCTCTTTGAACCACTGGCCCAAAAGCACGGTGCATACCAACGACCCAATGATTGCAATAATCACCAAGATTAATAGTATAATCGGCAGCTCTTAGTCGCTTTGATTTTTCTAACCATGTCTCTGTAATGAACACACCATTTAAAGTCATCAACATATTTTCCACACTGCAACTATATTTTCTCTTAAATAATCCGACTCTAACACTGTGTTCTTCTCTCAAGTTAGTTTTCTAACTTCATCAAACTCGGCCTCCTCAGCAGAAAGTGCAGTTTGGAATCTTATTTCTCATGCGCCATACAGGCTATTATCTGAACGTGTGAGTAGTCACACTGCCCTGGCCTCATGTGAATTCCTAATCAGTGAGCCCATCATTACAATACCTCATCAGATAATCCAGATTTTCATAAAATAGTAACATCACTCTCAAAATAATTGGAAACGGACGAATCTGCACGATGCGTAATACACCCTCATAACGTATCAGCCAATCATCGGCAATCGCAAGAAATAAGACGAGAATCATCCACTCTCATCTTAGCTACCAACCTTAGTCTCTCATCTCCCACGGTATTGAAACCCAACAAACATTCCTCTGCAAACCGCAACCAACATCAACTACATCAAATGGCTATATAAAATCACCCTGAATATCCATACTGTCCTCTCGTGTTCTTTAGTCTTATTTATAAAAAGTGTTCTGCGCTTGCAGAACCTCATTTCATCTACTTTCTCAACCAAACAACAGTTCACCTTCTGCTGTTGTTTGGGACAGCATTGGTAATATTGAATCCAGCTCCTTGCAGACTTGTCATCTTATCTACCGCAACCTCATACCTGTTGCCTTTACCAACTGAGTCCTCATCGAGCTACGGTCTGTATGATAACAGCTAGCCGGCTGCTTTTGCATGACGCATTTCTCTTGTAAAGCAACAACTTCGCTTACCTGGTGCAAAATACACCAGGGTTTATCATCAATCAACATGACAAAATCTGTACTTGATCGTTTTAGCCCATTAAGTCAACAAAATGCTATGAAGATATCCTTTTCTGTATTAATACCAATCACGCAGATTCTCTCTCATCCACGACTGTCACATCGACCGTAAGCTTTTGCAAGATCACTTAAGTGGTGCTTCTTCTCATGAAGACCATCGGAGAAACTGCATGCTACATCACGAATCATGATGTCCTTTGCCTGTGTCATGAGACAACAGGTAATTCAATCTTACAGATGTGATAAAGTTAGTTGAAGTGTGGTATGCAGATGTGTGGTTTACCAGCCCTTTCTGTGATCAAAACCAATCTGCTTTATGATCCCATCCACGCAACTGCACGGTGGTGAGCGATACCATAATTTCTAGCAAGCTGGATACGGTGTATCCGCAGTAACTGTACCGGATTTGCGTCATATGATCTTTCAACGTTATCGTCAATTCCTCCCAGATACAACTTTGTCTGAACTTGCTGCGCCAGCAGCTAACTCTTGGCCACCATGCCTCTAATGTTATTTTTCCCGTTTCTAGTACATAAGGGCATCGATCAGCTATCTGCGTAGCCATCTTGCATTCTGTCTCTCACTAGCACATGGTAGCACCTGTGTTAATTCCTCCAATACTCCCAGAAGATTTCTCTACAAGCAATGTGATAAACCATGGATGGCTCATCCAATCAGAATCTTTGGTCCAGCTATTAACGCTCTACCCATCGCGAGTACATCTGCTGTTCACCACCAGATACAGTCATAGCTACATTTCTGTAGCATATCTTTTAAACGTGGGAACAATGTACATACGACACGCCTCTAAGTCTTGCGCAGGTTTCTTCTTTCTCTTTTCTTTCGCAGCACCCAAGATCGTAAGACGCTCAACCGCCTGTGGTGGTGCTTAAATTGCCTTTCATGCGTTCAGGAATTGCAGTGTCCCATTTGTTTACCAATCTTTTGAGTGCAAGGTGAATCTGTGCAATATCAACTCCATCCAGTCAAAGATAGCTCTGCAGGTTTTGTAATAAACCTGGAGATCGTATGCATGCCATGTTGTTCACCAGCACCGTTGGCACCGATTACGCGTATCACTTCACCATCATGAACTTCAAAGGAGATACCTCTTTGATAGCTTCAATCATTCCGTAACGCATGTCCACTGCTACTTTCAGCATATCACCGGCTAAGCATGCGTTTACAACATCTGGGCTGGTACGACTTCCTGGTGTTCCCTTTCTGCTGCTACCCAACATACCATAATTCAATATCGAGATCTTCACAGATACCCATGACAAGCTTCATATCACAGTCCAATTAATAAGATAGCGATATTGAAACGACTCACGTACTGCAGACGAATTGTCCACGAGGTTCTTTGAGCTCTCTCGAGTGATTCATGCTCATTGCTGTGCTCATCCAACAACAATAGTTTTTGGATGTAACCCACAGCACGAATGATTTCTAACTCACGCTGTTTGGCATATGGCAGATACCTCGGCAAGTTTATCCGGGCATCCTTTTCCAGATGGAATGATTTCTAAAGACATAGCTTCTCTTGATCCATATATCTCCCTGTTTGCGAATCTGAGTAGTTTAAACATGTGTACTGAGAATAATCCATAACCCTGTCTGTGTATCCAAAGCTGCTAAGACATTTTCTTTCTCACTGTCGTATCTGAAACAAACGAATATTCTGAATGTGCGTAATTCTAAACGAAGCAATCGCACATGGCTTCATCCTATTAATCTTCTTACCGAGCTTACCATTGCCCATCCGTTGGTATATACGTACCCGTTAACATATTAAATGCATGCTGTTTTACCAGCACTATTTGGGACCAATTAAACCATCCATAGCTGATCCTCTTCTTCAATCTTCATGGAGAGTGTCATTTAATCAGCACGTAAACCACCAAAGTCACGTATCGAGTTTCATCAACTGAAATGTATTTTTCTTCACTCATGAATGAACCTCTCTATCTTTCTTTTGGAAACGATGGAAAACGTCTGCATTTGCGGAGCTGCGTGTTTCACTAACATCATCAGAATTAACACGACAATGAATACAACAAGCACACGATAGTCACTTACACCACGTGCACTTTCTGGTGGTAACAAGTTAATACACTTGGTGGAAACGATAGAGCCAAAAGATACCACCCGATACCACCTCAATACAACCATTACTCAAAATCTCAATCGACTTTATCTAATGTCAAATACGCTCGGTTGCAAGAAGCCCATGTACTGAGCGTATAGTGCTAACCACCTCCACACCCGCAAAGAATGCAGAGTATAGAAACGTATTGCTCTTATACTTCTGGTGCGTTGACACCTGAAGATTCAGCCGCAATCTCAGTCCTCACGAATCGCAATAATCGAACGACCAGCGTCGAGAATGAATTCGCGATAACGACAAGAACACCGTAATCGCAGCTGAAAGTTGAATGCCCATGTAAATGTAGTATCTTTGCGATTGCGTGAACAACCACCAGCACCACCCAACACTTTTGAAGTTGGATCAATACATTACGCACATACCTCTCACCAAAGGCTAATGCAATGATTGCGAGGATAGTCTCGTACGTAAACGTAGGGTTGGGCGCAAACAAACGGGCAGACCTAAATCATCAGTCAAACGATACCACCACTGAGAATCGCACTCTGGAAATTCACACACATAGGTAATCAAACGTCATCGACTTTTGTGAATGGTCAGTGCAGCGTAAGCTCCCTGCTGCCATCAAAAGCCGCGCGACCTAGTGCAAGTTCACCAAGGAAACCTGCTGTCATATTTAAAGACACCGTCAGATTACATTGATACAGACTGTAATCAAGATACCTTGCCACACAACTCTTTAATACACCAACAGGCATTAACACAACGAGCAAGATATATCTCTAGTGGTGCAATGCCAATTTGTTTAGTAGTGAGTCTGTTTCAAAATTGAGCTCTTTTCACTTCACTTACACTTCTCTGCTATTCTTTTCTCAGAATACCTGCCGGTCTGGGTAAATACCAACATCAAAACATCAAAATTGCAAACTACTCGTATCTGAGCTAACTGGAGAGGAAATATATGCCTTGGTCATAGTCACCATACCAAGGATAAACGCGTTCAAGTAACGCGCACCTGGGATTGAACCACACCCAGCACCGTCGCAACAAACGCCTTAATCACCAGTGTAGTGCTACCTAGCTGATGAATCACGGACAACACCCTGTGTGGCAGATCACCCGCAATCGTCTGCAAGAGCACATGCCAATCGCAAACGTCAGCTTAATTGCAGGTATCACCGCACTCGGCTAATCCTGGCAGCACCTTCATCCTCTGATACAGTCACTGCATCGCCTCTACCCATCGCCGTCTTTATTTACAAACAACGCCATTAAAATCATCAGCAGTGTGCAGACACCAAATGCAATATAATAGCTGGCTCCGAACGGAAATCAGCACCAAGATTTAATGCTGGTAAAGCACGAAACGGCACGATATGGTTGTGGGTTTGGTGCCAAAAGATCAATTGGGAACGTATCTGCAGGAGGTCACCACACCAATCGCTAGTAATCACTAATGAGAACACGACTTGGCGTTACGTAAAGGCTTTATACGTCAAACCTTTCTCCATTACAAACGCCTCAAAAACAGCACACGCGACGACAGAGATAATGACCGCAAGCCACCCATGGCAAACCTCTAAACTTTCATACCGATCAAAACTGGATATACGCACCGACTCACGATGACGTGTCACCACGCAAAGTTAATTAACTTGCAATACCATATACCATCGTATATAGCTCTACAAAGCAATCAGTGCATACCGAGTCTGATGTTTAATCCATTGATAAATTGCATAAAAACTGATTCATGCACAAGTCCTTCCTTACTATTGTAAATAACGAAATAGGGAGAATATTGCCTCCTATCCTGCAAAGTACTACTTTATGTTGTATATATGGACCGTTCTCATTTGAACCGAATACTGGTTCCTTGATTGGATCACCATTACTATCATCAAAGGAGACACTTCCCAAGACTCCTGTAGTCTGTAGACGTGAATGTCTTTGCCAATATCAAGCTAGCCTTTAAGAGAACCAGCCTTCTCGATTGTCTGTAACAACAACATTGTTGAGTCATACGTATCGACACCATAAATGAGTTAGTCATTCCAGTCTCGGAACTTCCTCCCTTGCACTTCTCTCATGACATCCTGGCATTTCTCCATATCTGGTGAGTATTATATGATTGAAGACAACACCTTCACTGGTGCGGAAGATCAGTTACCAGCCACACTAGCAGCTCCATCTCAAACCATCAGCACCAACAACAATTCAGCCTTTAATGCCAAGATTTTCTTGCCTGCTTTGCACCTGCACTATCCTTTCTTCATATTAGCGTGGAACAACAAAACATCAACATCTCTCAGCTGCTACCTTTGTTAACTGAGAACTGAAGTCCCGATCAGAAGCAGAGAACGCTTCAGAAAGAACAACCTTTTCCACCCTCACTGAGTCTCAGCCTTGAAAGCTCTGCCACACTAGTTGAGTAATCATCATCATCACATAAATCATAGCAGCCTTCTTGGAACCTAATGTCTCATATGTCAAAAGTCAGCTACCTGCTTTGTTTGCTGTGGATCTGTATAACATGTAACGGAACACATTTGGTCCACCTTCATCCGTAATATTAGGCAGTCCACCAGGTGTAATGATAGGAAACTACCAGTATCCTTACTCTGTACTCGCAATCGCACAAGATCTCTAATTTCCGAAACAGTACCTCAACTACCAATACCTGCAACCTTTGTATTGCAGAAACAAAACTTTGTTATAGATATTTAATGCCGTGTTCGGATCACCCTTTGAGAATCCTGCACATCGTTCCTTTAATGCTTGTGTATCTTTTCGCAGCGTTGTAATCTTTCAACCGCAAGTCTAACCGCATTTTGTTACGCAGACCATACACTGCATTAGTCACCTGCTGTTGGTCCTAATGTACCAATCGTAGCATGACTTCAAAATTCTCCAGCGCAACATACTGTAGTTGCTTTGCTGATGTAGATTTACCAGTAAGACCTCTTCTGGATGCTTCACATGCCGCTAGTGATAGAGCCATGAGTGCCGCAAGGCCACCTCACCACTTGCTGAAACTCATCATTTCCACCTCGTTTTCTAATCTCTTATTTAAGATGTTCTATTATATTGATGTACTTAAAAATCAACTATATCACAGAGACTTTACACATTTCTTTCACTATTTGATGCGAAATTTTCTTTCAGAAATACACGCTATCCACATGCATAAATTTACTCAAATTACAACCAATTATTTGTGGTTCACTCTAACACAATACATGCCAACACATGGGCCTGTGAGGATAACACAATGTGGCGATGACATGGAACCTCTTGGCATGGATGTAAGAAGATTGAAGGGAAGGATGCGCACCAAGGCGTATATGTATCGACCAAATACGTGCTCAAGATGGGTCTTTACCCATCCGCTTAACAACAACATGAAACCCTTGAAGCAGCAAAAACGTCGCAAGCGAATATAAGATTGGGTGCGGTGAACTACATACGTGTAAGTGTGCATGGACCAGATTTCTTTTCCTAGAAGCTAGCAGATGCTTGGCGCACACGTGCTTGGGATATCATGCGTGGATCCGCAGTGATGTCAAAAATTCTTCCGGCCAACCAAACGACCTGAATGCGTACCCTCCTGCTTTACCATCTGATCGGGAGTGATGGATGGAAAACATCATGCAATCACAAGTGTTCATGCAGGAAAATCAAAAAGCGTGCTGGATGAACGTAGTCCCCATCTTATTGGATTTACCCTTCAACACAAAGCGGAACTGCGTGCCCCACTCCTTATCAGAGAGATACACGATATTGACCACTACCTATCCGACAGTGGAATAATCGAACAAATCATCGTCGGTGAGAAAACTACAGCGGTAGTAGACCTGCTGGCCACATGAGTGGTTAAAAGTCATCACCAAGCCACCAAACATCGATATTACATTTGCCTTCATCGAAACAGGAACACTGTTTGCAAAAGATGTGAAAAACATACTCAACTCATCCAAAACCATTCACTAAACAAAGCCTTCCGCTCGGTTTACAAACACCAAGGCAGAAAACAGACAAATATATACTTGGTCGTGACCAATTTAACACTACATTCGTAGTTAGCAAAAGACACCAACGCCAATTCTGATATCTGACTGTGCAGAATGCGGTTTCTAAACCATTATGCAATGGAACTGAACCAGAGCACGTACGTAACTTTCTACTCAAAAGCAGAAATAGAATCACTACCCTGCCAATGAATAGAATACCGCCATCAGATTACATCACGAAACTAAAGATTTATGACTAAAACCAAGTTGAAAGTAGTATCGGTAATCCAAACCAAATAAACCAGTCAACATCGTTACGCCAACCCGCAAACCCCTGCTTTAATCAACTTCATTATCCCAACCATATAATCCGGCGAATCGGCAGTTCCAGCGTAAATCCCAAGATTGCAGTAAAGAAAGAATATACTAATGGAATAAGCAGTACTCAGCAATCATCTGTTTGACTGATAGCGAAAAATCGATGCAAGAATACTGCGATGATACTGCGCGTAAACATATCCCATTAGATGTAAAGATAATGTTACCGACATTCTATACCACATAACATCTTTCATTCCTTGATTGGGACAGTTTGAATAATCCAGAAAGCATAAATTCTTCCTTCTAATGACAAGGAAGAAGTTGAAGGGATGTGAATGCGTAGCATCCCCTGCAATCACAAGCGGAATATAATCCATCGCCACTTTGTAGGGATTTGCATGACACACCTTTCATCGATGGAAATTTCGTTATTGGTGGCGTAAATAAACTTCACCAACACACTCCCTATTACTAACATAATGACACTCAAAACCCTCGATTAATTAATGCAACACGAATCCTGAAAGAAACGTTTCAATTCTTTCTTTGATATAACGCATGGAATATGGAATGATGCTTAAAAGTTGCATCATGGCATAAGTAACTCCGTTTTGTGGAGCCAGTGCAGCAGGCATACTTTCCATGGTAAGCATGTGGAAGATTAATACAGAATTACGACGATTGATATGCATGCATAATAGGCGGTTAGACTTCAAAAAGATTAAAGATAGTGGGTATATCTCGTATCATTTGTAACTCTGTCATAGTAGATAAACCGCTGGCACTTTGAAAGTCAGAAAGATTCCTGGACCATCAAAACCACATTAAACAATACAGGATAATAGGTACTTTTTAACACTGTTGCATAGCTTTAGCAAAGACGCCACACAAAGAATGCCCATTACACTCAAAAGATGATTGCACTCCTATCGGTATTATCGGAACAAACACAAGAGAGAGAATACCGAATGCAAGCTGTGGGTGCGCATGGGGTAAGGTAAGCATGTACCACCATGCTACGGCTATAACATCATTCCACAGGTGAACACATCGTAATGATATAAACAATCGACAGTTTACTTTGCAGATAATATCTTTAGAAACTGGCAGTGACTCGCAACATGTCATAATTCACGTGCCCGTCAAACAATACTGCATTCAACGTAAACAATAATAATGTTATTAAAGGACACTCGTTAGCGACAACAAGCTTGCATACACACACATTATTCACCAAAGTCCTGCATGTATCGTCTCATTGTTGTTGTAATACGAAATGCCCCAACATTTATTGGGTTATAGACAATAACAACAACGAATAATGGCACAGCCATAGGATACTGCTTTTTGCTTTATTGGTTTCGCAAAATCATTTATAGGGTAGTAAGTATTTAAGAGTTTTGCTTTTGATAAACGAATGATTTGATCTCATTATGCATCCACTCTCCATAAAGAAACTCTTCTCAATGACTTTGTTCCCTTTTACGGTATCCGTATTACCACATGTAACAAGTTTCCTTTTATGGATAATAGCACTTTGGTTACAGAGTTTCTTCTCGCCACATCTGAAAACATGAGTTGAGAAGAAAATTGTACATCCTTTCTGCGTCAGCTTTCTTTCTCATAATATTCTTGAGTTCAAAATGTAGCTGGGATCCAACCTGCACAAATGGTTCATTCTAAGATCAGCTATCTTCGGTTCATGTATAAGAGCTGCAGCACACGTACGCACGCTGTTTCATCCTATGTGAATATGAAGAAACTTATACTCCTAGGAATCTTGCTCGCTTCGGTAAAGATTCTTACATGTTTGTATGCGATCTCATCTTCGAAGTTTGATGACGATGACAAATCAGCGATAGTTACTGAATTGATACCTGTTAAATGCTTCCACATATAAATTGCGGGATTATTCCGGTATATATGCTACCTGTTATGTTTACATAAGATTGGCTCACTGGAATATTGAGAGCACCATTTATTAAAATATCACCCTTCATCAAAGCCATGAATACTCAAATGCGATTGCTTTTATGGTAGAAGTCTGCACCATTAGCTACTAAAACCATAGATATTCCCTATCAGAAACAGACAAAGATAAGTGCTCTAACATTGCAACTCTTTCAGTCATACTTCTTCATAGATTTTTAATTTCAATCATAAGTCTTCCTCCTGTAAGATCCCTTGTGTTAATCAAACCCTTTTTATTACAATATGATCATGTCAACCTTTCTAGGTATACATGCGTGTAACTCGCCCAAAAACCTCTTTTTCCATTTGGCCCACGGCATGATGAGCCTCCAGGACTGTATGTGAGGCACAATATTCATATATTTTTGAATAAAAATTGATCCAATAATAATCACTATCAATCACCTCAACAACAAGATACATCCACCACTTTCGCTTAACAGTTTAACAAATACACAAAAGATGCAACTCAGTGTATTGATTCCAACTATAATTCCAATGAAAAGTTGCATCCGGTACTGTTTCAATCGTTCTGCCTGCTTCAAAATATAATAATATTCCGCACATGCGAAAGCACTGCAGGCTGTATTTAATTGTTCACGAATGATTAGTATCTTTGAAGTTTTTATTTGTTCCTCGGTCTCTTTTCGTCATAAATATACGTTCATCAATTAAAGCCTTAATTATATTCTCACCATTGTCTTGTTGATAGCATGGCACACAATATCAATGATAACTTAGAGAGCGCAAATAAATTAATACGACTTTACATCCTCGAAGGAAGGCGATATTGCCCACCACCTTCACTGCTCAGAATTAGTAGTCCTCGCGATCATATTGAACAGTAATGAATTATACACCGCAATACCTCAATCAATTTGTTCGAACACATTTTTGTTTATTTTTCGGACAGTATCGCGCATTATCTTCACCTCATAATACGATAGTTTATCACGCAACGTCGCCAAGCAAGTTGGCTTGAATTTTTCATAAAATAAAAAATTTCGAACGCGTGAAATTTATCCAAAACCCTTGCAAAGATACAAAATTTGAAATTATATAACTATAAAGCGTTAAGCTGAGATGGTTTTCAGTTCAGCTGGTGTAGAGCTACAACTGACTTAATCAGTGGGTCGAGGCTCCGGAGTCTTCAGAGACCACTATAAACAGCAAAGTTCAGTTCTTCCCTATTTATGAGCAAAGTCATATTCACCTGGAGTATACGTACATGAGCATGAATAGTAATATTGCTCATAAACTGTTATTCACCCTGCTCATTAACTTATGGATTCTATCATTGAAATATGATGTATGGCCTGGCCTGCAACAAACATAAAATGTTATCCGTATTGAAAGATGATTGCCTCACGTGTATTTTGAAAATCCCAACATTCCATAACTTCAACTCACAACATTTTCATTATCTATATCTATCACTTAAATATGTTCACATTGCTGTGAGGTACTATACTGTAATGCAAGAGTTAACAAAGAGTATTATATGCAAATAATATTTTGCAAAAATACAATTATTCTAGGATTTTTAGTGATTGCAAAATCTGCTTTGGCCGTTCTTTAAAATATCACTTTTTCTTGTTTCATGGCGGAAATATTAGGAATTATAGAAAAACGTAGCAGGTAAACGACACTTATTAAAATATTGTCAGGTATTATGGTTCCTGACAGTGGTGAGGTAGAAGTAACGGGAACCAACCTTTTAAGAATTAAATCATACAGAAATTTCGTTGCAATTATCATAGGAGTCAAAAAGTCAAATGACGAAGACATTTCCATATAGATAATGCGGCTGTTTATGGCTTGCATATAGACTGGGTTAGGAGAAACTGCGGACATTCAGCTTCCTCATTCTCTATCTAAGTTTTCGACTTAATACCCACTCAAAACAACAAGCAAGAACGTTATCTCTAGGTTGGTGATGAAGTGTATGATTTCATTTATTAAGAAGCTTTACATACTCCAACAATCATCTTTTAGACGAACCAACTAGGCTTAGATTATCTGGACTCAATGCCCGTTCTTCCGTTATTTTTGAAAGAATATACAAATGTGTACACGCATCTTGATTCTAACCAGTCGTACAATATTGATTTTAGGATATCAAAGAACCTTGCGGACAATATATTGATTCTCAACGAGGGCAAAGTACTATTCCTGTAATAATTAGTGTAATTATATATGATTGTTAGTTTGTAAAAATTTTAGAATTCTAAGATGCAGATGATGCAAACTATAAAAAATGTTAAGAAATACAACAAGACAACCAAAAATTATAGAAACCATAGGAACACTTGACAGATTAAAAGAAATTAACTTAGTTGATATGGACTTGAATGAGGACAGAGGAATTATATAGAAGGAGTAATAGTGATTACAAAAGCTATTAAGAATTATTCAAACAATATGTCTTTTATCCTTCTTATTTTCATTGATAGTACTGGGATCTGTGGTATTTTTTCCAATTGCGATTAATTGCTTTTTTTGTCATCAGCATTATGTCAGAATTACCGATATTGGGAAGCATATACCATTGAAGCATAATCCATATGTTATTATTCTAATTAACCTTGTACTTCACTATGGACGTATTCCAGAGAAATTGCAAAGAGTTATCAAAGGAATTTATTTAGTCAAAAGTCGCTCTACCAAATGTTACTTTATACTAG
>BNJU01004202.1_pt1 | contig 87689 bp, 104 predicted proteins | sample 8539281 | NCBI WGS metagenome assembly BNJU01 (sample SAMD00202456, study PRJDB9452) | human saliva metagenome | isolation source: human saliva | place: Japan
TATCATGTACTTTTTATTGTACGATAATTTTTGCGGAATAGTCAAAGGTTTAATGAGAGAAAGTGACAGGACTTTTATTTCTTTTGTTACCCAGCCGATTGCATCGTGAGGGGGTCAGTGTCAATCCAGATGAATTCGTTGTAGTTATATATAAAAATTAAGATACAATATCGTGCTTCTCCGAGCGGTTCGAACTTACATAATTTGTTATATAGTAAGATAAATTTCCTTAGAGATATTAGTCTCGATCTGTTTTGATATCAAAATTAATTAAATTAAAAATTTCAGTTGGCTATTTCAAAATAGTTATCATCTATAAAATCTAATACTTCTGTAATACTACAAATTAATGATTCATTTTTGTTCTGACTGATTAGATTTACGTTTAATAATATTAAGTGAAGAATAGACATAGTCTAACTTATATAATTCTTTTAGATAATCCTAAAGTTTTTATATACTTCTCGCTCAAACTTCTTTTGCACTTCTGAGATATCATTATTCGTTACAATCGCTCCTCTATTATTTCTATAAAATAATTTTTTTATACTCTTCACCCTAAAGGATCCAAATTAGAAGGAAGAGGTTTTTATTTTTGGTTGTATTACATATTGGACAACTTAATGCCAAAATTATTATAGTCATCTATTAACGCTTTATTGTCTATTTGACTTTTTAATATGTCTCTATGGAAACTAGCTGCACCATATCGTTTACAATTCCATCCACAATATATACACTTCCCTTCAAAGTCTTCCACTAAATATTCTTTTTAATAATGACCTCTGACTTTTAACAGAATACTTTTTCAATAACATTTTCTCGTCTACGTGGTAAAGATTCAAATCCTCTATAATCTTGCTTATATAATTTCCTGATATAATTCACTATACATCCCCCTGATTCATCAATAATTTTATAAGCCTTTTTCTATTAAACTGTCTAAACGATCAGCAACATCATCATTTTAAGAGTCGAGGCTGATTAATAGAAAAATTGATGTTCTATTTTAGTTTCATTAATTGCTACTTCCGTTGAAAAAGCATCTGATTTCTTTAAACCTTGATTTACTCTCTCTAGTGTATTGATGTTTTCTATCCCTAATTTAACTTGCTCATCAATATATTCTAACATACTATCTATTTCATCTTCCTTAGTGAATACCTCTCCATTCAGAGAGTATCCATCTTTAGAAAATTTTTCTTTCTCTACTGACGAATCAATTTGGACATCATCACTATGTGAAGTATATATACAAACAGGAAAAAAGTGGATTTTGCTTTTTAATAGTTTGCCATAATTCAATAGCATCACCATAAATGTTACTATTAGTTAAATCATAATCCAAAAATAATTCCATATTTTTTTCTTGTGAATACAGTTTTTCCAAGAATTTTTCCTTTAGATTCTTCATTTATTACTCCCAAAAACTCAATACTATAGCCCTTTTTAGAAAATTTTTTTCCAATTCTCCTAATGTATAAATAGTATCTTCATCATCATCAATATAATAAATTATTTTTATCAAACATTCTATTTTATTCCACCTTTTAAGGTCATTTTAATTTTTAAACCCTCTTTCACCAGGCTTAGACAGCAATTCTTTATCTCCTTTTTAGATTAGATATAACTGAAGATAAAATTGACATCCCCATACCAGTTCCACCTTTATTATAAGATTTATATGGCTCAAAAAATCATATCTGACTTTTCAATTTTTCTTATTTAAACCATTGCCATTATCTTTATAAGTAATGCTTAATAAGTCCATCATCAACAACTTCTAAAAGCAATATTGATAACTCTATGATTAATTTTTATTTGGAGATTTAAAACTTTTATAAGAATTAGTTATTAAATTTAGGAAAATACTATCTAACTGCGTCTCGCTTGCATAAACATAAACTTTTTATTTTCTCAGGTAATTCCTCTAAAGAAGATTTACCATTAACCAAATAGTCATATGAATAAAAATTATCTTTTAATTGAATTATCCCACCAAGAATAGACTTTAAAAAGATAAGAAGGTAGATTAATTTTTTTCTTTCTTATCCTCGTCGGATTATTAACACTACTTTCTATGAATCCTAGTATATTGGTTGCTTTTCGCTCAACCGCTTCTGAAAAGTCATATAAATTATATCGTTTCTCAATTTTATGAAAATCAGACTTAAAAAGTTTTGAATAATAATCTCCTGTATCTTTTTAAATTTTGAGGAATCATTTTAAAGAACATCTTATCATTCTTAATTTGATGCGCAAAAAGTTGACATAACAATACCTTGAGTCGCCATAGTTCGTAATGTATCACTCTCGCTAACAAGTGAACTATTTTCTTCAGCCGTGGTATCCTGTAATGAATACATTTCAAATAACGATTGTGGATTAGAGACCAATGCTTCATATTCTGGATCTCGATATAATTCTTTTAAAGTTACCTTGGTGTTTATTAACAAGACTGTCTAATTTTTCTTTGTTTTTCCTTCTTCACTAAAAATGTTGTACATTTGCTTGCTCTTTAAAAAGTCATTATACAAAAATAATAATTTCTGAACGTATTGAAGAAAAATCTTTTACAATTCTAAAAATAATACTTTCAAGATATTCAAAACTCTGCACTATTTTTAAACCTTCACGATTGGCTTGATCTTCGAAACCACCATTCTTTTTCCTTTAGTGATATTTACATAACCACTCTAATTGATTGGCTTGCATAATATAACTACTACGAGCAACCCCAGCTGGGTTTTTTGCACGCTCATTTTCAATTCCTAGCCAATCAAATCCTATAGTATCAATCTCTCCGTATGGTCTAATCCTAAAACCATCTCGATACAATAGAATTCCAGGTTCAATATCAACAGTATTTGTTCCCATTGCTGGTTTCTTTAAAAAGGATATTTATTAGAACCTGTTTTGTACTGACCCCAAAAAGTTAGACAAATAATTATTGAAAGGATTTAGTTCTGTATTGCACAGGACTGAGTCCTTTTAGTTTGACTTTAATTCGTTTATTGTTGTAGTAATCAATATAGTCTACAATAGCTTTGTTCCAATTGCTTAAGCGACTGAAACGACTTCTCATAACCATAAAACATCTCAGACTTAAGAATACCCAAAGAAGGACTCCATCATACCATTGTCTGGGCTGTTGCCCTTGCGTGACATAGATGCTTGAATTCCTTACTCTCTAGGAATCGATGATAAGAATCGTGTTGGTATTGCCAGCCCTGGTCACTATGGAGAATCGTATTCTCATAATGTTTCTCCGTGAAGGCCTGTTCCAACATGACTTTCACTTGTTCTAAGTTGGGCGAAGTAGAAAGATGATAAGCTAATTTCGCTGTTAAAACCATCTAAAACAGGCGATAAATAGAGTTTCTGTGTGCTATTTGGAATGGCAAACTCTGTCACATCCGTATAGCACTTTTCCATTGGTTTCGCTGCTTCAAACCGGCGTTGAATGAGATTTTCTGCTTTCTTGCCAATCTCTCCTTGGTAGGAAGAATACTTTCGTTTCCGACGAATTCGGGCACTTAAACCAAGAATCTTCATCAGACGTTGGACCTTCTTATGATTCACTGTAAAGCCACGATTTCTTAGTTCAAGAGTAACCTCCGATAGCCATAATTTCCTTTTATGCTCACTATAAATGGCCTGAATTTCGGTTTTAAGCTCTTTATCTTTATCAAGCCCATCCAGTTGCTTCAACTGATAATAGTAAGTCGAGCGAGCTAAACGTGCTGTTTCAAGAAGAAAATCTAGTCGAAATCCTCCTGAAACCATTTCTCTAACTGTCTCTGCCTTTTCTCGCTCTAGGCTTCCTCCCTTTCCTCTAATTCTTTTAACTTTTTTTAGGTAGGCCACCTCAGTCCGTAAGCGTTCATTCTCCTCCTGAAGTCGCTCCAGTTCTGTCATCTCTTCCCAAGTTTTTCTTCCGTTTGCGTCCCATTTTAGCTGGTCTCCTCTTGTTTTCTCAAGAATAGTATACCCTGTTTTTCCTGTATTGCGCCAGCCAATTTGGAAGCATTCCTTGGTTTGGGAGAGCATAATCAAGACTGACACTTCTTTGCGAACGACCTTCAAGAAGAACTTTCTCAACCATTTCTTGTTTTTAATTCAGGGGAATAGTGACGATTCTTCCCTTTTTGACGAACTCCATTCCATAACGGTCAATCAATCTCATCATGTATCTTAGGCCAGCAACATCCACTCCAAATCTTTTTGAAAGCTGCTTGAAGCTTTTGTCCTTGTTTTCTTAGTTCATAGATTTGAACTTTATCCTCATAACTCAATTTCATATAAAAACACCCCAAAAGTTAGATTTTTCTGTCTAACTTTTTGGGGTGCAGTTCATTTTCTTTGTAAAATAGAGAACTCCATCAAAATCGCCTATAGGATTATTAGGCATATTATCAGTAACATACTCTGAAATTTTGAATTCTCTTTCAAAATGATATCTATTTCTTTCTACCATTATTATCTTGAATGTAGTCTTTTAATTTATCAAATTTCGCATTTACAAAAATCTGGTGGTAACTGATTAATATCAATTTCATCAAAATATCCATCTAAAACTAACATATCACTATCATGTGAAAAAGACAAAAGAAACCTCCGCATCTGTTGAAACATCGGATAAAGATGGCTCTATTTCTTCTTTTTCTTCAAAAGTAGTCTAATATAATTCTAAATTCGCCTGACTTCTCTAATTTAAGGGGTTTTTTAACTTATTTAAGGTAAGCTTCAACAAAGAATAATTTGTTCCTGACTGCCCCTTTATCTGATAGTAACCATTCATCTTTCAACTCACTGGCTATTAAAATTGTTCCTGAGCATTTTTGGGTTTTCTAAACCTCTATTTTTTATACTCTGAAATGAACTCATTCAATGATAATTGTTCAATATTTACTTTTACAGTATCTAAAAGCTTTCCCTGTTATGAAGTTATTCCAATTTATACTAAATCTATATGCTTTCACTACCATTTGAAGTAATAACACAGCTTATATTCCCAAGTCTACCAAGTGATAATCTTCCTATTCCCATAGAACCATTCATCACACGTTCAGAATCTAGGTGTTTTATTGAGTAATATAAGTCTTATCATCAGTCCCTAATGTGAAAAAGATATTAATGATTTTATCCAAACTCATCCCTTGACCGTAGTCAATTATTTCTAAAGAAGTAGCTCTCTTGTCTTTTTCTTTCATTAATAATTACATCTTTTTCCAATTATTCGAATATTTACTTGATTCGAAAATGCATCGTAACTATTTTTACTAATTCCAATATTGCACTTCTGTAATCTAGTACATTATCTCTCCCTAAAAGATTTACAGTTCTGGTTGTTGATTTAAAAGCTCACTTTTTTCACATTTCAGCCATTGTTTATCCCTCATAATCTTATTGGATAGTTTTTTATATCATTCACAGATATACGGATTGATTTTACCACTGCATTAATTGCTCTAGTTTCTATATAATTATAAAAATCTTCTGATTCAAGAATATTTCTTGCATAATCTAGTCCTTCTTCCGCTATTGGAATAATATAAAATCCTGAATATGGTATTGTCTGAGAATCTAACTCGTATACATTTATTTTTCTCAGTAATTACCGATGAAATCATTAATTTTTCTTGATTCATGAATTTTTAAACCTTGTGAGCGGCCATACTCAAACCATTCCCCATCAGATTTTCTATTATCTAAAACCTCTTTCCATCCTCTAAGATATCTAGTTGCTTTTAGGAAATTTTATTTCAAATTCTTCTCCCTGAATATCTCATAAGTTCATTATTTACAAATTTATATGGGAAAAATAATTTTTATCTATAATATTTTTCGATAACTTTCTTGGACTAGCTGCAGGTTTTAAAATTTCATCCTCTAAGTCCAAATTTTCCGGCTCAGGAATTATAAATACCTTATTAGAACAATGTAGCTACGCTGTTTGAGACTTTAAATAACTCTCCAAAGGTTAACTGATTATCTTTAAATTCGATATTCTCAATAAAATACCATTTGGATCCCAAATCTTCTTTTTATAAGAAAAAGATTTGTTAAAATCACTATCAATATATTCTAAGTATTTACTTATCCTAGAATTGTCAATAACTATAATTGCTGATGATGTTAAAATTTTTCCAAAAATATGCGTATGTCTATAGTCAATTAATTGTAGAATATTCTTTTAAAAATTTCTCTTAGATTTTTCAGCAAAAACATTTTTAAATATGCTATTAGGGGATTAGATAACACATTTTTTCCTGTTGTTTTTAAATCTAGTAAACTCTTTTCAATAAAAGCATAACAATAATCAAACTTACCTTTTTACAAGATATAAAATTGTTTTTAAGAATTTTCTATCCAGAAAATTAAGTTCTTGATAGGTGATGTATGGAGGATTACCAACAATAAAATCAAATCTCATTTTAAGATTGTATCTTAAATAATCATCAGAAAAGAATTTGCCAGTTTTACCTCTTTGAATTCCGTATTCCAAAGCAATACGATCTAAGTTTTTTAAACAATTTTCCTTTAATTGAGGGTCAATTTCAAAAAGCAACAAAAGTATTTTTCTAAATCAGATTTTATGGATGAAATGGAATATCTGTACTTAAGTGCTACTCAATGTATCTTTTAATTGCTACACAAAAATATTTCACTTCTACAGAATTCTCTAAAAATATTTTTTTAAGTATATTTTTCCCATCATATTCTACCTTATCAAGCATAAAATGAACATATTTTCAGGGTAAAAACTTGGAATTTTTTTCCATATTCGTTGTTATAGATCGCTTTCTAACGTTTTATTTATTATACCAAAAACCCCAGCAAATTACCGAGGTTTCTGTGTTTATTTCACCAACTTCTTCATCTCATCAATACGTGCTACGGTCGCGTCATACTTAGCTTGGTAGTCGGCTTGTTTGTCACGTTCTTTTTGGACGACTTCTGGTTTGGCATTGGCTACGAAGCGTTCGTTAGAGAGCTTCTTACCGACCATGTCCAGTTCTTTTTGCCATTTAGCCAGTTCCTTGTCAAGACGAGCCAGTTCTTCTTCGACATTGAGGAGGTCTGCGAGAGGCAAATAGATTTCTGCTCCTGTGATGACACTTGACATAGCCAGTTCAGGTGCAGGGATATTTGATGCGATTTCCAAGTGTTCTGGATTTGTGAAGCGTTTGATGTAGTTGACATTGCTGTTAAAGAAGGCTTCCAAGTCGCTATCGCTTGTCTTAACAAGGATGGTGATCGGCTTGCTTGGTGCTACGTTCACTTCCGCACGCGCATTACGAACGGCACGGATCAAGTCTTTGAGACTTTCTACGCCTGTGTGAGCCGCCAGGTCTTCAAAGGCTGGGTTGACAGTTGGATATTCTGCTGTAACGATAGAACCTTCTGAGATTTGTCCAAAGATTTCCTCTGTCACAAATGGCATGATTGGGTGGAGGAGACGAAGGATTTTGTCCAAAGTGTAAAGGAGAACAGAACGCGTGATGACTTTCTCTTCTTCATTATCGCTGTAAAGGACTTCCTTGGTCAACTCAACATACCAGTCCGCAAACTCATCCCAGATGAAGTTGTAGAGGATGTGACCAGCTACACCAAACTCAAACTTGTCAAAGTTAGCAGTTGCTTTTCCGATAGTTTCATTGAGGTTGTGGAGAATCCAGCGGTCTGTGACATTTCCAGCTTCCTGGTTGGCAACTTTTTCGACATTGGCAGTTGCTTGCTCAAGAGTCAAACCTTCATTGTTCATGAGGATGTAGCGAGAGATGTTCCAAATCTTGTTAATGAAGTTCCATGAAGCATCCATTTTCTCGTAAGAGAAGCGCACGTCTTGACCTGGTGCAGAACCGTTTGAAAGGAACCAACGAAGGGCATCGGCACCGTATTTCTCGATGACGTCCATCGGGTCAATCCCGTTTCCGAGAGATTTAGACATCTTGCGTCCTTGCTCGTCACGGATGAGACCGTGGATCAGGACGTTTTGGAAGGGCTGACGGCCAGTGAATTCTAAAGATTGGAAAATCATACGAGACACCCAGAAGAAGATGATATCGTAACCTGTTACCAAGGTTGAAGTTGGGAAGTAACGTTTGAAGTCTTCTGAGTCGACATCCGGCCAGCCCATGGTTGAGAATGGCCAAAGGGCAGAACTGAACCAAGTATCCAAGACGTCTTCGTCCTGAGTCCATCCGTCACCTTCTGGCGCTTCTTCACCGACGTACATTTCTCCCTCAGCATTGTACCAAGCTGGAATTTGGTGACCCCACCAGAGCTGACGTGAGATAACCCAGTCGTGAACATTTTCCATCCATTGGAGGAAGGTATCGTTGAAGCGTGGTGGGTAGAATTCTACCTTGTCCTCTGTATCTTGGTTGGCAATTGCATTTTTCGCCAATTGGTCCATCTTGACGAACCATTGCGTAGACAAGCGTGGTTCAACCACTACACCTGTACGTTCTGAGTGACCAACACTGTGGACACGTTTTTCGATTTTAACAAGAGCACCGATTTCTTCCAACTTGGCAACAACTGCCTTACGAGCTTCAAAGCGGTCCATGCCTGCAAATTCAAAGGCCAAGTCATTCATGGTTCCATCGTCGTTCATGACGTTGACTTGTGGCAAGTTATGGCGTTGACCAACTAAGAAGTCGTTTGGATCGTGGGCAGGCGTGATTTTTACGACACCAGTACCAAATTCAGGATCTGCGTGTTCGTCTCCAACGATTGGAATCAATTTATTAGCGATTGGAAGGATAACGTTTTTACCGATCAAGTCCTTGTAACGTGGGTCTTCTGGATTGACCGCAACAGCAACGTCTCCAAACATAGTTTCAGGACGAGTTGTGGCAACTTCAAGGGCGCGTGAACCATCTTCCAGCATGTAGTTCATGTGGTAGAAGGCACCTTCGACATCCTTGTGGATCACTTCGATATCAGAAAGAGCTGTGCGAGCTGCTGGGTCCCAGTTAATGATAAACTCACCACGGTAGATCCAGCCTTTTCTTGTAAAGGTCCACAAAGACCTTGACGAACAGCTTTTTTGACAAACCTTCGTCAAGAGTGAAACGCTCGCGAGAGTAGTCTACAGAGAGCCCCATCTTGCCCCATTGTTCCTTGATAGTCGTCGCATATTCGTCTTTCCATTCCCAGACCTTATCGAGGAATTTCTCACGACCTAGGTCGTAACGAGTAATGCCCTCACCGCGCAAGCGCTCCTCAACCTTAGCCTGAGTGGCAATCCCCGCGTGGTCCATCCCAGGAAGCCAAAGCGTATCAAAGCCCTGCATGCGCTTTTGACGGATGATAATATCCTGAAAGAGTTGTATCCCAAGCGTGACCAAGGTGGAGTTTCCCAGTTACGTTTGGCGGTGGAATCACGATCGAATAAGGCTTAGCCTTTTGATCTCCTGAAGGCTTGAAAACATCAGCATCAAGCCATTTTTGATAACGACCAGCCTCAACCTCGGCTGGATTGTATTTAGGTGAAAGTTCTTTAGACATGTGTGTTCTCCTTACTACTTATGATATCCTAAATCAGCAGGATTAGAATCTCCCGAAAATCTTCCTAATTTCTCCTCCATCTTTTTCAAAAACTAATGCGCTGATTAGTTACTAATTTTATTAAATCTATAGTTTCATTATTCTTAATATTTTTGATTATACTGTCCTTTCGACCAATACTGAATCGCATTATTACTATCGCCACAAATCACTTTTTATACTAATTTGTTCAGCTATTTTTCATAGCTAAGTAAAGTCCTAAGAGCTCTCCGTGATTATTGGTTAAACCATCATTCAAAGTTGCTACTCCACTAGTTTCATCGTATTCCTCAATCCCAAAGGGACTTTTAAAAATAATTTGATAAGTCTAACTTGAAGTAAAGAATTTTTGATGAATCAACAACTTTTTATTTTTTGTTTGATTTCTATCTTGGTTTCATTATGTCCAATTGTACTTGCATCAAAAAAAATCATATTAGTATGCATTATCTATTCTCCTTAATTCTAATGCTTCAATGGACCTAAGCTTGATTTCGTCCTTTGGACTCATCTCACAAAGGTATATAGAAATCGCCCCTGCCATCTACATGACAGGGACGAATGTGTTTATCCGCGGTACTACCCAATTTCGGGCAGAGCCCGCATCTTTTAGTCTTTAAAATACAAAGACAATTTTATTTCATTTTTCATCATCAGCAACCAGTTTTGACACATTTGTGGACTTCTCAGCTCCGCCACTTTCTGTAAAATGTGGGACTCAAAACACCTCTAATGGCTCTATTGTAGCAAGTTTTTTACGGAAATGCAAGGGACAATAAAAATTACTTGAAGCTGATTCCGTGTTCTTTTAATTTCTTGATTGTTGCTGGGCCGATTCCTTTCAAGGCAAGAAGTTCTTTTTCAGTCCAGTTTTTGAAGTCAGAAGCTGACTTGATGCCTTCATCATAGAAAGTCTTAGCGCGATCTACTGAGAGGCCACCCAAAGTAGCTGCGAAATCTTCTACTGAATTCGCCACTTTTTGAGCTTGTTCCTTGGTCGCTTCTACTGCTTGTTCCACTTTTTAGAGACAACTTTTTCCTGCTTGGCTAGCAGATTTTTCTGCATGTTTCACGACTTTTTTGGTCTCTTCTACAACCTTGGTCACTGTAGTTGAAAATGCACCTGAACGACGAAGGCTATTTCGCAATTGTTTTTTACGTTGGAGTTTCTTTGACATGATAAAATCCTTTCAATAAAAAATCCCTGCTCTGACAAGGATTTAATAAAAATATTCTATCAAGATTTTTGGAAAAATCAGAAAGGATATTCATTTTAATAGTTTCTCTCTCAAACAAGCCCCTGGCAAATCATGAAATCCCTTTCCTGCCTTGAAGTTTTTCAAACTTACCCAGCAAAAACTGGTAGGCATCCAAACGGCTTTCGTAGCGAATCATGGCGTCTTTGGCACGCTCGTCTCGATCTTCTTCGTAGACTTTTTGACTTTCCTTGTGCGCCATGTCGTTGATCATGATCTGGGTATTGACCCAGGCCTCAAATTCCTTCATAAATTCTTGTTCGTAACTCATTGCTTCTCCTTATTCTAATCCACGGAAGTAGTCCGTATCAATCTCACGATAGGGCTGAATATCCTGAACATACTCTAGCACGCCTTGGAATTCCCCGTTCTCATCGTGTACTGCAGCGTAGGTGATATGGACAAACTTGCCTCGCGAATCAGACTTGAACCACATTTCATACTTGTCCTTGACCCCTTCACGAAGACCTTGCATAACAGCTTTCACCTTGTCTAGGTACTTGGGCGGATGACAAAGCTCAACATTGCGCCCGACTTGAGATGGTGTCCGTTTGAAAATCATCTCATCAGCTGGCGCATTGTCATTGTAATACTGGAAAATATCGTCTTTATTGACAAAGGTAATCTCCATGGGGAGGTGATTGAGGATGAGGTTGGCCTGCTCAACTGAGAGATAGCCATTCCCAAAAGCCTGTTGACTATGGCGGTCCAGCACTGCTTCCTTTTCCTTAGGGGTAAAGGTAATGGTGAACTGTCCTTCTGGTGTATCGATAACTTGCTGCACTTGACCTTCAGCCGTGTCTAGTTGCACGGGCTCCTCTGCACTCTTTTCCTCAACAAAGCTCTGGCGTTCTGGAACCCATTTCTCAGACGGACGGATGATGGCATAGCCATAGGCGTCACTCTCCTCCGCAATCTGAAGCCAGTCATCCTGAGTAAAGGACTCAAGGAGAATCATGAGAAGGATGGACTCTTCCTTGAAAATCATACTTTCAAACTCTGTCGCAAAAGCTTCAAAGTCTTCTTTTACACTACTAATCGACACTTCTGGAAGTGACTTGGCTGTCGTTAGAGCTGTTTGAAAGAGTTCCCTAATCTGGTCATCCACTCCCCACATAACTTTTGGAGGTGAATCGTGACCATAGCGCTCCATGATGGGAAAGAAGAGCTCTTCCTTGCGCTGGTAGTGGATATCAAATTGCCCCAAAAGCCCCATTTGACGGACCAAACCCTTGCGCATCTCCGCCAGCATTTCCTCGTCTTCCATAGACTCATAGGTATCTAACAATCTCCGAATGCGAATCAAGGCAGCACGGAGGGCCAGATTTTCATCCTTGAAGACGCGAACTGGGTGACCAGGGTGTTCGGTATCCTCTACTTCGACACCCTTTACAGCGTTTTTAAAAAGATTAGCATGGACATCACAAAGCTCCATGACATCTTCAAAGGTGACTCCTGAATCTGAGTTCATCAATTCGTGCTCCATGAGAGAAATCTCAATTGCCGAGACACCTGTAAAGGTCGCATCAAAACGTTCCTGAACTGACTCAGGAGAGGCGCCATTGTGCAATTCTAACAAAATATCCCGTAGGATATGAATCCGTTCATCTGCCATTAGTCTAATCCAATCACTTCGTAGCCATTCGCTTCCAGTGTGCGGACAATCTTGTCCATAGGAGTTCCTTCGAGCTTAGAACCTTGTTTGAGCGATACTTTGCGACCGACTGTGTTGCGCATCAAGGGATTAGCAAGTGGTTTAAAACCCAGCTCCACTAGGATTTCCAAGACTTCTGGATGCTTGTCCACCACTTCTGCAACGGGAATTGACACATCGATGATATTATCCATGACGACCTCCATGTATGTTCTAAAATGATTTTCCTGCTTATATTATACCATATGGAAAGAGATTAAAAAACTAGCAGTGGAGTTCCTGCTAGTTTCTTTCATTTCAAGTTATTCCTTATCATCTGCGTTTTGCGAGCCACTGGGCTACATCCATCAGCTTGTCAGCAAGCAGTACTTTCCCGAAACCTACTAGAGCATTGTCATCTTTTTTCATGTTCTTCAGGACTTTGATGCTTTGCATCACGAAAAAGTAATTCCCGTAAGTCTTGGCTAGAATTTTAATGAATCCCATATTACTCTCCTTCGATGATTTCGACCTCTTTTCGGATAATATCAACATCTTTTTGATATTGAACTTCATTGTAGTTGACTAGTTTGGACAATTCCTGTTGCAATCTTTCTCCCATTGGCTTCATGGTCGCAAAGGTTAAGCCACCAGAAATGACTCCGCCTAGGATAGGAATCACTTTTCCCATTCCTTTGGCTAAGCCTCCTTTTGTCAAATTAACACCAAAAATTTTCAAAATTTTCTCCAAAATAGGATACCAGAGCGTCTTTGTCAAGGCTTTCTTATTCACTACTTTTATGACTTGTTGGGCTACTGTCACTCCGCCTGATCGAAGCAGGGCACCTGCACCATTTACTCCCAGCATCACACCGAGATACAGTAAAAGTGTGTTTTTAGCATCTTCACTCAACTCATTGCGCGAAGCCCATAAATCATCAAATCCGTAAATATACCCTAGTTCTTGAGCTAGTTTTAATGAGAAAGCGTAAAACTGGGCTACATCTGTTGGAATAGTAATTGCCATGGCTAGGCCTCCAGGTAAACCTGCCAATACCGAAGTTCCGCTGGCCAACAAGACATTGTCCTTAATACAGGCCTTTGCCACTCGATCCAAGCTTTCCTGAGGCAACAATGAAGTCGGTCCTTGTTCTAATAAGGTTGCAATATCCTTGCGATCTAATTCCTTAGAAAACTTTTCCACCAAAAATTTCTCTCGATCAACTTTGACTACAGGAAGTTTCACCACTTGTTGCAATACTTGCATAGCTATATCTTGTTTAGCCATTTGTATCTCCATTTTTCATTCATATTATGCTTTATCATATCATACTATTTGAAATTTACAAATTTTTAAACTAAGTTTTACAAGAGCAACATATCGATGATTAGCAAACAGACTACTCTGAAAAGAAAAAAAGAGGGTCAATCCTCTTTCTTAATTCTTATCCAGATTACGTAGCATTTCGTCAATCTTGTTTCCATATTCGATGGACTCGTCTTTGACGAAGGTCAAATCTGGTAAATTCCGCTTCTTCTAATCAATAACAATACTTGATTTTTTTATCATTATAAATCCATAATTTCTTTTTTTCTTTATATCAAATTCTTCCTGAGACAATATACCTGCATCTAAAAGTGATTTAAGTTTGGTTAGGGCTTCAATTTGTTCATCTAGAGAAAAGAGTTGGTTTTGGTCACCTTTTCATCTAGACCTTGTACCATATTCATGCCAAAAATCATTCCTGCACCATCTCCTAAACCATGTTGTTCTATTCCTGATGCAATCTTTTTGTTGTGCTGCAATATTAGATGATTTCATGAAATTTCCTCATATGCTTTTAAATTCATCTTATTTGATGAAAATTGTTTAACGAGTTCCTTGGATTCAGGCGAAAATTCAATATTTGCAACAGCAACTTTAACAATCTCAAAACCAAAGCGTTCCTTCCAAGTACCAGCATATTGTTTATTACTTAATACTTGTTCTGCAAGAACTCCAGTTTGTGAAGGCAATTGTGAAATACGATAGCTTGTTGATAAAGCATTTAAAGCCATTGTAAAGGATTGAAGAAATTCTGTTACTATTTGAGCTCTAGCCTGAGCACTATCAAAGGAATAATAGGTTACATTTGCTGGTAGAAAATTTTTAACAAACTGGGTAGCATCCGTAATTCTAATAGAAAAAGTTCCAAAAGCACGCACTTCTAAATCCGCACCATAAAACAAATCATTGTACATAACTGGTCCACGAGTACCAAAACCTAATGTCACGAATTTCTCTCAAATTGACAAAACAAATTTGTTTTTGTTGGTCACTTTGTCCACCGAATCCAACACGATTCACGACATTATCAAACAATGATTTTTTAAAACCATCTCCATTAAAAATACTACTCTCACCATTTTGATATTCATAACCACCCGGTTCTGTGATGATATCTTCTATCCCGGATTGACTAAAAATAAAAGCAGCTGTATTTTCAGGAACAAAGATTTTTGAGCCATTTGAAATGATACCTAGGGACCCTTTGTTATTGACTCCTCTACCATTATTACTTTCTTGAAGAATACCTGGGCAAACAGCCGTGTGTTCGTCAAAGGCTTGAACTGTGATAATTTCTTTCCACTGGTCTGCAAAAGTTCCATTAATGGAATCCGTTACTGCTTTAATTATACCCATCTTTCATCTCCTACAAACTCTGTTCCATGTCACAAAAGCCACATTTCACTACCTGTTTTGTCGTTCCTGATAAAGGAGCACCACAAAAAGTACACTTGGTAGATAATTTTTCTGGTTCTGAGTCTTTAAAACCTAGGCCTGTTTTGAAAGCATCAAATGTATCTTTAATTGTTTCTACTAAAACATCTGCTCCAAAACAAACTGCTATCACCCAATGTTTCAAAATCATTCGTATCACCAGAAATCAATTTAATAATATTAGTTGCCCACTTATCAGTATCTTTTAGTATTAGAGAATGAGAAAATAGCTTGACCACTATTATAGTAAATTTCTAAGCGTTTAGAACCATTATTTTTAGTTACAGAAACTTGTGGTTTACCTTCAAATATTTTTATTTGATTAATAGGTATGATGATTTGTCCTTTTCTTCCCCCAAATATACCTTTTTTTATGTGTATTAGATGTAAGTTTGTTAAAAATTAGATCGTCCGTATACAGACCATTTTTCCCAAAAACTAACATCATCACTATTCATAATCATATATTCATGAGGTAATAATTGATAGTCCATCTTTAGCCCCACTCTTCCTACTATAGACTAGCTTTCCACTGTTCTACTTGTTGATGTAGATTATCACGATAATCTTTTAGAAATTGAATAATTTCCTCTTTTCCTTGAATTGGTGCTTTCTTTAATGGACCATATTGTTTTTCTGTTCTTCTATTTCTTTTTTCGTGCTATCTTTTAATTCTTGGATAGAAGCACTATCTTCTAAAAGCAGTACCTTTAAAGGCTTGGTCAGCTTCTGTGTAATAATTATCAACGATTTTCTGAAACATCGTTAAATAATCTTCATAGGTTTTTATAGACTCAATTGTCGTATCGCTAACATCTTGTGGGTTAAAATCGCTTGAACTGAGTTTTTCTTTGCTTTAGCAAACAACCCTTTTCTTTTCAGAACTACTAGATGAAGCTTCTGTTTGATTCTCACTAGAAGAGCTACTTGTTTTTTCAGAAAGAGAACTACAAGCAACTAGAGTAGAGACGGAAAGACATAGCAAAGCTAAACGACAAACTTTTTACATTATTCATTGATAGAATCTCCTTTTATTTATGAAATCATCATATCATATTTGCTAGCATTTTCTGTTTAGCTAACATTTAGAAATACAGAATTCTATTTTATAGAGAATGTTTTCCATTTTAAATTTCGCCTAGTTTTTCTCCACCAAAAAGAGGGGCACCCCTCTTTCTTAATTCTTATCCAGATTGCGTAGCATCTCGTCAATCTTGTTTTCCATATTCGATGGATTCGTCTTTGACAAAGGTCAAATCTGGGATTTTGTACAATTTCAAATTGCGACCAAGTTCACGTTTGATGGTACCAGTTGCTTTCTCAAGCCCGATTTGAGCTTTTTGATTATCCGAAGCAAGGTTACTCAAAATGGTGTAGTAAACCTTGGCAACAGACAAGTCACCTAGCATCTGAACATCTGTGATGGTCACACCTTGGACACGGGGATCACGGACTTTCTTCTGCAAAATCTCATTGACTTCACGCTTGATTTCCATGCCCACACGATCCGTACGAAAATGATTTGCCATGTTTTTTCCTTTCACTTTTATAATGAACCAAAAGCTAGGCCAGCAGACCTAGCTATTTTTAAACTTATTGAACTTCATTTCAAATTGAAACGAAGTTCAATTTGAAAACCATCGCTTCTTTCTCTGTGGTGAAAGTGATGGAACTGATTTATCAGTCCCATCACAGGGGATTTTTGAGACCTTAGGCTCAAAAATAAGCAATGAAACCATTGGTTTGCTTGCGTCCCTCACCACCTAAGAAAGGAGCAAAAATCTTATCTCTTGATTTCTTCCATGACGTAGGCCTCAATCACATCATCCATCTTGATATCATTGTAGCCGTCAATCATCAATCCACCTTCACGACCGTTCGTAACTTCTTTGACGTCATCTTTGTAGTGTTTCAAGCTTGCGAGTTCGCCATCATAGATAACGACGCCGTCACGGATGACACGGACTTTAGAGTCACGGGTAACCTTACCACTTGTAACCATGAATCCACCGATGGTTCCCACTTTGGACACCTTGAAGGTTTCACGGATAACCGCTTCACCGATGATTTTTTCTTCGAATTCAGGATCGAGCATCCCTTTCATAGCTTCTTCCATCTCTTCGATAACCTTGTAGATAATGCTGTGGAGACGGATTTCAACATCGTCAGCTTCTGCTTGTTGACGAGCTTGTGGTGTAGGGCGTACGTTGAAACCAACGATAAAGGCATTTGAAGCTTCCGCAAGAGTCACGTCAGATTCATTGATGGCACCCACAGCTGAGTGGACGATGGTAACTTTGACACCTTCTACGTCAATCTTTTGAAGTGAGGCAGAAAGGGCTTCGACAGAACCTTGTACGTCGGCCTTGATGATAACGTTAACTGACTTGAGTTCACCAGCTTTAAGTGTATCAAAGAGGTTTTCAAGGCTGACACGTTGCGTTGCTTGACGTTGTTTCATAAGGGCACGTTTGGCACGTTCTTCACCTGCTGCACGCGCAGATTTTTCATCTTCGTAAACAGCAAAGTGGTCACCCGCCATTGGCGCTTCGTTCAAACCTGTGATAGAAACTGGTGTTGATGGTCCTGCAACCTTGACACGACGACCAAGGTCATTGGTCATGGCACGGACTCGACCGAAGGTATTTCCGACAACAATTGGGTCTTGAACATTCAAAGTACCTTGTTGAACAAGAAGGGTTGCAACCGCACCTTTTCCTTTATCCAAGCGAGCTTCGATAACCGTACCGATCGCACGAACTGTTGGGTCTGCCTTGAGTTCTTGGATTTCAGCCACAAGAAGGACCGTTTCCAAGAGTTCATCGATGTTTTGGTTGAATTTGGCTGAGATTTCAACAAATTCAGAATCTCCACCCCAAGCTGTTGACATAACCCCATGCTCTGCCAATTCACCGATAACACGTTCTGGATTGGCACCTGGTTTATCAATCTTATTGATGGCTACAATGATTGGAACGTTGGCTGCTTTTGAGTGGTTGATGGCTTCGATAGTTTGAGGCATAACACCGTCGTCTGCCGCTACGACCAAGATGGTAATATCGGTAACAGATGCACCACGCGCACGCATCGATGTAAAGGCCGCGTGTCCTGGTGTATCAAGGAAAGTAATCTTCTTACCATTTTCAACGATTTGGTAGGCACCGATATGCTGCGTGATTCCACCTGCTTCTCCTGTTGCAACACGAGAGTTACGAAGGGTATCTAGAAGGGTTGTTTTACCGTGGTCAACGTGTCCCATGATGGTTACAACTGGTGGACGCTCAACCAATTCATCTTCATTGAGATAACCATCTTCGACAAAGAAACGTTCGATGTCCGCATTGTCCACTTCAACCTTTTGTTTGGCTTCGATACCATAATCTACCAATAGGAGTTCAATGGTTTCTCCATCCAAAGATTGGTTTTGTGTGGCCATAACACCCATCATAAAGAGTTTCTTAACGATTTCAGCTGGTTCACGTTTGATCCGTTTTGCGATTTCCGCAACCGTCATACCATCTGTATATTCAAATTCTGTTGGCAATTCATGGAACTTACGTTCTGTAACAGGTTTTGGTGCCTGATTGCGGTTATTTTGCTTGTTGCCTTTTTTATTTTTCTTGTTGTTATTCCAGTTACTATTTCTTTGATTTCTCACTTGATTCTGACTACTTCGATTCTTTTGTTGTTTTCTAGGACCATCTTCTTCGTGATCATAATCGTCACGTTCTTTGTCTGGTCGAGCTTGTTTTTTACGACGTGTATCCACTGGCGCTTCTTTCGCTACAGGAGCTACTACTACGGCTGGCTGCGTTTGTTCAGCTAACTTAGCAGCCTCCTCAAAGATTTCTTCAGGCTCCTTGCGTTTGTTAGCTTGAGCCAAGGCTTCTTTGGCAGCTTGCGATTGTTTGAAGCGTTCCTCGCTTGAGCGTGCGTACTCTGCATTTTGCTCTGCTTTTAGGGCTGCTGCACGGGCTTTAAAGTCAACACGTGGTCCAGCTGGTTTTGGCTGGAAGTCTTGTTGCTGACGGCGATCGTTGCCACGATTTCCTTGACCTTGTGGTTTCTTCCTCGATCATTAAATCGGCCATTGTCGCGGTTTCCTTGACCAGGTTTTGCCACCATTACGGCCGTCGTTTTTCTGACGGTTGCCGTTTTTGTTGTTGGTCACGGTTGTTGCCCTTATTTTGTTTGCGTCGCTCTGCCTGCTCTTTTGCACGTGCCTCACGCTCCGCCTTGAAGTTTCGGCTCTGCGGTCTTGCAGCCACCACTTTTTCTTCCTTAGGAGCTACAGGTGTAGCTGGTTTGCTTTCTTCCTTAGTGACAACTGATTTCGCTGAAACAGGTTTCTCTGCTTTCTTTTCTACAGTTGCTTTTTGGTGCCTCAGGTTTTGCTTCTGCCTTAGGAGCAGGTGCAGGTTTAAAACTAGCTGCAATTTGCTCAGCAGCAGCCGCTTCCACGCTCGATGAGTGGCTTTTTACATCAAGCCCAACTCTTTTTGCACGCGCTACAACTTCTTTACTTTCTTTTTCCAAGTTCTTTTTGCGATTTCGTACAATCTTTTCTTAGACAAATCATGTCCTCCTCTTCTATTCCATAAGAGACCTCATTTTCTTTGTAAATCCAGCATCTGTCACAGCCAAAACCTTTCTTGATTTTCCAACTGCTATGCTTAATTCCAGTGTTGAAAACACGGTTATAACTTCTACTTGATAATAGTCACTTTTATCTTGAATCTTCTTGGTTAGATTGGGTCCAGCATCATGGGCTAGAAAGACTAGCTTGGCTTTCTGGTCTTGAATGGCCTTGACCACCAATTCCCTCACCTGATATGATCCGGCCTGCTCGTTGAGCAAGACCCAAGAGATTGCTTATCTTTTGCTTATTCAAGTCCTAACTCTCTTCTTTTTACTTTGTGATCCACATAAGCGATCAACTCGTCATAAAAGCTTTCTTCCACTTCCATGTTAAAGCTGCGGTTAAAGACTTTCTTCTTTTTGGCCTCGAGGGCTTCTGCATTGTCTAGCTTGATATAAGCGCCGCGGCCATTGGCCTTGCCTGTCGGATCGATAAAGACCTGTCCTTCTTTGTTCTTGACAATACGCAGCAAATCACGCTTGTCAATCACTTCGTTGGATACAACAGACTTGCGCAAAGGGATTTTTCTATTTTTCATCTTTCCCTCCTCTAGCAGCTTTTATTCTTCGATCAATTCATCCGCAACTGCGTAATCAACTTGACCTGCTTCTTCCATAGCCTCAAACTCACTGGCAGACTTGATATCGATACGGTAACCCGTCAAGTGAGCTGCCAAGCGAACGTTTTGTCCACGACGACCGATGGCAGAGAAAGCTTGTTATCAGGTACAACGACCAAGGCACGTTTGCTGTCGTTTTCATCAAAGATAACTTGGTCAACCTCTGCAGGTGCGATGGCATTGTAGATAAACTCAGCTGGATCTGCTACCCACTCGATAACGTCGATGTTTTCTTCTACAGGAATCATACGGTCACTCTTGGCGTCGTAACGAGCTGGGTGGAATTTGCTGGTGATCTTCTTGATATTGGCACCACCACGACCAACGATTGTCCCGATAGCATCCACGTTTGGATTATGACTACGAACCGCAACTTTAGTACGGTCACCTGCTTCACGAGCTACGCTCATGATTTCAACAGTTCCGTCATACACTTCTGGGATTTCTTGCTCCATCAAGCGTTTGATCATTTCTGGATGGCTACGACTAACAAAGACGTTGACACCACGAGGGTTGTCTTCAACCTTGTAAACGTAGACTTCGATACGGTCGTGGGAAGCAAACACCTCTCCAGGGATTTGGTCTTGTTTTGACAATTGCGCTTCAATGCTACCAAGATTGACATAGATGAAACGGTTGTCAAAACGTTCTACTGTACCAGACATGATTTCTTGTTCATGTTCTTTGTAAGTATTATATGTGATGGCACGTGTTTGCTTGCGCATTTTTTCCATGATGGTTTGTTTGGCAGATTGGGCTGCTACACGACCAAACTCAGCTGGTGCTTCTTCAAACTTAATCTTGTCACCAAGCTCATAGGCTGAATTAATAGCAAGGGCATCTTTCAAGCTGATTTCAAAACGGCTATCAAATACTTCATCTACAACTTCACGAACAGTATAGACAGTAAAGTCACCAGTCTTTTCATTGAAGTCAATAGCTACGCTATCTGACTGACCATAGCGTCTGCGATAAGCGGAACGAAGCGACTCTACTACTGCGTCGATGATGTCTTCTTTTTTGATTCCCTTGTCTTCTTCCAAAATGCGGAAGGCCTCTAGCATTTCTTTACTCATTTTTTCTTCACTTTTGAATCCTCAAAAGCTATCCTTTCTTTTCTATAGTTTTTACTGCTAAACGTGCTTTTGATACTAAACTGTATGGAATTTGGACGGTTTTTTTACGAGTTTTGTCCAAATACTCCATGGTCAACTCGTCCTCTTCAAAGGCCAACAAAGTTCCTTCAAAGACTTTTTGTTTATCGATGGCTTGGTAGAGCCCGACATGGATGTATTTCCCAACTGCTCCAGCGACGGCATCCTTGGTTTTCAAAGGACGTTCCAAGCCTGGACTGGTGATTTCTAAGAAATATTGTTCTGGGAAGGGATCAGGCTTGATGGTGTCTAAGACAGGACTGATAATTTCTGTCAGGTCTGCCGTGTCGTTCAAGGTAATTCCTTCCGGTTTATCTACAAAAATACTGAGAATCATGTCACTGCCAATCTTTCCATACTCGATATCCACGAGTTCAAAAGGTGCTTGAATGACAGGTTCTACAACTTCTCTGACTAATTCTACGATTGTTGCGATTGCGTCCACCTCCTCATAAGCAAGAGGCGAAGATATTTCCCCGCCTCTCTTTTTCATATTCTTACTATCAGTATAGCACGTTTGTCAATTTATGTAAAAGCATTAGCACTCAAACGGCTGGTTTTTAAGCTATTTCTTAAAATTCTGCCTCAACTCGGTAGATCACTTGACCCTTGTTGGAGAATTTTTGCTCATATTCCGTCATGACATTTCCTTCAAAATCACTGGCATGTAAGTCCAACCAAACTCCGTTCAGTTTCATCCCATACTGAGAAAAACTCACCAGGCTGTACTCAAACAAGCCACGATTGTCTGTCTTGAAATGGATTTCCCCATTCTCAGGCAAGATGCGCTTGAAGGTATCCAAAAACTCTTGTAGGTCAGACGGCGTTTTTTTCATGGCGTTTTTTTAGGCCAGGATCTGAAAAGTTTAGGTAGAGACGATCAATTTCACCGTCTTCAAAGTAATCCGTCAAATCTGAACCATCTACCCACAACAACTTGATATTAGGCACTCCAACTTCTAATACCTTATCCAAGGCATAACTTAATACCGACTTTTGGATGTCAATCCCGATATAGTTGATGTCAGGGTTTTGTTTGGCCATTCCTGATACGAAGGCTCCTTTCCCACTTCCAACCTCAATATGAATAGGATGATCATTTCCAAACAAGTCTCGCCATTTCCCTTTAGCTTCCAAGGGATTGAGGACAACATACTGAGGATTAGCCTCTAGTAACTCTGTCGCCCCTTTACGATTTCTAACTCTCATCTTTTCTTTCCATACTTGTCACGGAAGATACGCAAGGCATAAATCTCCCGGTTTACATTATCTAAATCTTGATTTACAAAGTATTTGGTAATCTGGCTCAAGTAAGAATATTGACCATACCAATACAATTTATCTAACACTGTCTGATTGTACTTATAACCGTAATAAGTCAGCCAATCATGCCAATGTTGCTCTGGAATATAATGACACAGCATATGCGCCACATCAAACATGCGATCCGTCAGGCGAACCGAATCCCAATCCACTAGATAAACGAGCCCACTCTCTGTCTCAATCCAATTACTATGGCGAAGGTCCCCATGCACAATCGTTGCATGATCTTCCCTAAAGCCTGGAACCGTTCTGCGCAAATCATCAATCACCGAATTTAAGTACTGATGTCGTTTCAAGACTTCAGGCGCTTCTTGCTTCCAAGACTGCAACAAGTCTACTGGCGTCTCCATGGTATATCCCAAACGGCTCAACTGCTTCATCAAGGGACGTGAGCGGTGGAGACGCGTCAAGATATTGATGATTTGCTTACGATTCATGTCGTGCGGGGTCAAGATTTTGCCCGTCAACCATTCTTGGGCACACATATCACGACCATCCGCTAAACGACGAGTCCATAGTAATTGAGGAGCGATTTGTTCTCTGGCTAGGCCAGGTAGGATTGGAGAGGTGTTCATTTTTACAAAGACGCGCTTCCCATCAGGATAGCTTCCCATATAAGCCTTGCCACTCTTCCCAGGTATAGGGGTCAGCGTTAGCTCATTATCACCCAAGTCCATTTCTTTCCTCCGTATAAAGTTTCCTTACTATTCTACTAGTTTTTGGTCTATTCGTCAACCGCTTCACACCCGATTCCCAAAGAAAAGCATCTCAATTGGCTCAAGATATCATTATAGCTTAAAGAAGGCAAGCACCGTCTTCTGCTTACCTTTTCATGATTTTTAGAAATAAGTTAAAAGTGGCAAACTGTTGTAAGACATGTGGACTAGAGTAGAAACCCACAAATTTTGGCTCTTTTTGTAAGCAAAGCCCAGCAACAAGCTCCCAAGTAGATAATAGAAAAACGAAGGCACATCATAAGGTTCATGCATGAAAGAAAAGAGAGAGGAAGTCAGTACAAGCCCTAACCAAGAATTTTCAAATATAGCCCCCTGAAGAAGTCCTCTGAACATGAGTTCCTCCTGGATTGGTACCAAAACTGTAACACTTACAATAAAAGGAAAGCGGAAGTCCTTTACTCGTTTCCTCAAGGTGTTGAGCCGAGGCACCAGAAGCAACTGAGAAAAAAAGCATGATAGCCTATATTTACCAGCACCGTGAGAAGAAAAAAATTCCAATGAACAGCAAGAGTTGTTTCTTGCTTAAAATCCCTAAAAAGAAATCATATCAAACCATCTCGCATAGCCAAAAACTAAGGAAAAGCAAGAAACTTTTTATAATAATGAATGTGTACTGGTGTTGAAAATAATTCCCTTGATTAATGGAATAACTCGCTGCACCAACGATTGCAAATACTAAAAATCCAAAAAACAAGGCATGACACTTATTGAAAAATGGCCATAAAGCTATCCTCCTCAACAAACAAACTTTCCTACAAGTCATCCTTTAGCTCTAGTCTTTCCAAAACAAACCATTTTAGTAACCAAAATCCGACAACATAGCCAGCCCCTAAGAATATAGCCATAAATGCTAGCATGAGATTCAGGAAAGAAAAAGACCACCACAGATACAAAGGTGAGCAAAAAAACGTTAAAGGCAATGGTGTCAGAAGCCAAGTCTAGAATATAGGGTGTCAGCCAGTCTAATGTTTTTGAATCTAGGAAAAATAAGTGTTTATACATGATGACCTCCTCTATGGCTGAAAAGCAAGCCTTTTAGTTTTTTACCCCAAGATTCTATGTAGAAAAGTGAGCAAAAATGGTAAGTTTGCGATGATATTATTAACAATATGAATCGCGTAAGAAGGATAGATACTCTTAGTATAACGTGTCAGACAGGCAAATAGACAGCCCACTGTCGTATAGACAAAAATATCTGCGAGACTTGGCAAGCTAGAGAAGTGAGGCAAGGAAAATAGGAGTGAAGGAAAGAGAAGATCCAGCCCCCATCTCGAATTCTTAAAGAAGGCATGTTGAAGCAGTCCCCTACATACCAATTCTTCCATCAGAGGTCCTAGTACTATTAAGGTTAGGTAAATACCAAACTCCGCAAAATTTGTCTCGCTATAGGCAATAAGCAAATTCCAACCTTCATTGGTCCCCTGAACGTGTTTAGCTGTCAGATAGTTAAAGCATATAAGCACAACAGCTGCTAACACCGTCAGAACAGAATAGCTCAACCACTTTTTCCTAGGGATACGAAAGAGATAAGCATGTCCCGACCTGACCAAAATCCAAATCATCAAGCCGATAAAGAGAAAACTGATGATGTTTCGAATCCAGATAAGATTTCCTACCCAAGACGAGAACTCCCAATAATTGCTCCAAAATTGGGTTGTCCAAAACAATCCGAAAAACAGAAATAAATAAGAAAGAATGGCACTCGTTTTGAAAAGAATAGGGTGTTTTTCATAGAACTCCTCCCTACTATTTTACAAGGCAGGATAACCTCCTCTTGCCAGTCTATAGACTAGTCTCAGATTAAGAAGAAAATTCTTACCCTACTTTTTATAATACTTCAAACCCCAAATAAGCAAAAGCATGATAAGCAAGCAGAGAACCGCGCCAATATAAGCAATTAGTTGTTGGTAAGATTCTCCTGCTGTGATACCTCTATACAAACAAATAATAGACATAAAGCCTGTCAAGCCGATGAACATGAGTTGATTGGTTCTAGGACTAACCAAATCATCATCTTCAAATTCTCTTATCCTCATTTCCCTAGTGAGGTAAACAGTAACCAAAATAGAAGTTAAGTTAATAACCACTAAAAGAAATTGGAAAACCAAGGAAAAATTTAAAAACTGACGAGATAGAAATAGATAAGTAGAGACAAGCAAAGGCAACTGACCTAGGAATAATCTTGCAAGGAAGATGTTCTGTTTTTTAGCAAGAAAAGTTTTCATTTCTTTTCTCCTTTCTTTTTCATGATAGCAAAATAAATCATAACTGCAATAACATAGGCTATGGTATAAAATAGCTGATACCAAGCACTCTCCCTAAGCGGATAAAGAAAGATAGACATGATCAGATACAAGAAAATGACAAGTATTTTTTTCTTCATAAGATTTCCTCCTAAATGTGTGCTTTATCTTAGTTGAGCTACAACCTTTACACTGCTAGTATAGCACTTGTTTTATTCTTGGATCACTCAAATCATAAATGGTCATCAAAACATCTTGAATTGTTGTGAAAATTTAAAAGGCAAGCATGAAAACATACTTGCCCTAGGGGATTTTAACAACGTAAAGACCTAAATTCGAAAACTATTCACCCTTACTTCCGTCTGTTCTCATATATTCTCATAATCGCAACAAGGATACAGGCTGTCCCACTTGCCAAAACGAGAAGGGTAATGATGATGTTGAGGATTTCAGGCGTACTCCCTATTCTGTTGATAAGACGGAGTAGGGATATAACTGTCAACTGAATCAGAAGTATTGATTCTACTCTTACCAATGAAGTCAGTTGGTTTTCAACTGCATATAAAAAGGCTGGTAGTAAAACACAGGCTATAGCAATCACAAACAGATTGCTCCCTGTTTCTTCTCCCTTGTTCACCACGGACAACATGAGAAGATTTGATGCTATGATCAACGTAGAACAGATGATAAAAAAGGATTTCTTATCCATTTAATATACCTCGCATACTATTGTAAAAATCAAACCGTATAAAGACAAAACTTATCTGTTAGCTTCTGCAATTTTTTCACAATTTCTCTAATTAGCAACAGGCAGCAAGTGAATTGTTAAAAACATGACGAAAGACTTGATCTTGGCAGGTGGTATTGAGACTGACATTGGGATAACTTTCCACAATCTTCATGACGGTATAGAGACCAACACCTCGGCCCTCCCCTTTAGAACTAACTCCAAAAGAGAAGATTTCAGAAATATCTATCCCCTCTTCTTTGATAGAGTTTTCAATGATGAAGGTCTCCTGTGCTCCACTTTTTAAAAAGGCGATTGAAACATGAGGTTGACTGGCCTCTGCACTGGCTTCAATAGCATTGTCACAAAGGATAGACACAATGGTTAGAAAATCAAGTAGGCTCATCCCCTCGACTTGAATCTCCTCAGGAACTTCGACATTAAAGATAATGTTCTTTTCTCTAGCTTTTAGAAATTTTCCCGCTAGGAGACTTTTAAGGGCACGGTCCCGAACATTCACCAATCGTCCAATGTCATATTTATTGTCCTGCAATTTCTGACTGGACTCCTTCAAGACGGAGTCGTAGACCTCTTTTATCTGCTCCATATCCTCCTCTTCAATACTCAGACGTAAGCTTGTTAAGAGGTTGGTGTAGTCATGGCGAAAGCTCCGTACTTCCTTGTAAAGTTCCTCTATATGCCGACTATAGCGTTCCATATCTCTATAGCGCAAGTCCTGCTCTTGGTTCAATCTCTCATGAAGTTTGTCCTTCAAATAGGTATCCAGCTTCTTGATAACCCCCATAAAAAAGAGTAGGTAAAACACTAGGATGAGATGGCGAACAGTCGTTGATTGAATCCCCTGTTCATATTCAAAGTAGGACAGACTTTGTATAACCAAATAGTAAGCCCCCATTATCCAGTTAATATGAGTCAGGGACTTTTGAAAGGCTTTATCTAAGATCTCCCTTCTCAAGTTAGTAAAATCATAGTCCAACCATTTCAAAAAGGCTAGAGAAATGAAGAAATTGAAAATTATGATACATAACCCAGTAAATGAGTAGTCATTATATACTTGCTCTTGCCCCAAAAATGGAAGCACAAAATAAGAAACTCCTCTATAAAAGAGATTCACTAATATCATTGGAAAGAGACCATAAAAGAAAAGGAGTTTTTAGGAAGCCCTCTTAACAATAAGAAAGATAAGCCTATGCCATACAAGGGTTCCATAAAATAAGATAGGTAAGTATTTCCTACTATATAGCTAATCATTACAAAAACAAAGGCCAACAGTATCTTAAAAAGAAAGGCCTTAAAAATCCTCTCGAAAGTAAGATCAATTCCATCTACCTTAAAGAAAATGACAATTTCTAGTCCATTAGAAACAAGTGTATACAACAATATCCAAACAATATACATAAACTCTCCTAGCTCAGTGCAAGTTAGTGATAGCCTCAGACACTTCCCTGACCTTATAACGCGCGATCAGACAGCTTCCACCATTGGGAAAGAAAAGGAGTTTTTCTTTTTTATCCAAACGAGCTACATTGGTTGGATTGATGAGAAAGGAGCGGTGGCACTGCAAGAGACGGGGTTCCTGCTTGAGAACCTCCTCTAAACTCGCCGTAAATTCCAGCCTGTCTGTCTTGGTATAGAGAATAACACGATGGGGTCTGGGTGACGTTTCGAGATAGTAAACCTCCTTAAAAAGGATATTGGAATTGGGCAAATTTTGATTTAAAGTAAAAGCAATCTTCCGCCAGGCTTTTACTATCTTGACCATTGGCATAGAGAAGGGCTGTCTCAATCCGAGATTCAAACTCCTCTACCGAAAGGGCCTTATCAATGTAGTCCAAAGCAGACACTTGGTAGCGAAAGGAGAGGGGCATAAACTCCGAGTGAGTCGTCACAAAGACTATCAGGGCATAAGGATCCCGATCCCGAATCTTTCTAGCCACTTCCAGACCTTTCATTTCTTCATTTCGAATCTCAATGTCCAAAAAGAATAGCTGATGTGCTCCCTTCTCATGCACCTCTGCCAGCAGTTGATCTGGCTTGCCAAAGACCTCAAAAGAGCTGGGAATAATATGATATTCTTTCAAGAGTTTCTCGATCGTCGTTTCAATCCTAGTCTGTTGAGAAAAATCATCTTCTAAAACAAATATTCTCATCTTCTTACTCTCCTTGTTTCAACCATTTTTGACGAATTTCTCTATAGCGACGTCTGGCATACTTGACAGCATATTGACCTTCTTCTCCAAGAAAAAGGATTCTTTCTTGAAAATCAATCGATTTTAATTTACCAAGATTGACCAAACAATTTCGATGACATCTCATCAAGGTTTCCCCATATTGGTTCTCAAGATTACTTAAATTTTGAACCATATTAAAACTAGCTTCTTCTGTAATAATCTGTACGGTATGGGCTTTAGTTGGATGTGTTTGGATATAGTAGATATCCTTTATGTTTAATTTGAAAATTTCTTTCTCTTTTTGGATGATAATGTGGTTCATGGATAAAACCTCCTAAAAAGAGGATAGCATAAGTCTAGAAACTATTTTTCACCAAATCCTAAACGGTTCTCAAAAAAATTCCTAAAGTGTCGAATCATTCGCAAAATAGCTATGATAATCTTACAAGTATTTTTATCATAAAATCCCGCTATTACCATTCAGGAAATTTCAATGACAATTAAATATTTGAAGCTGAAAAAGGAGATAAAAAGTGATAGACTGACAGTATCAAAAACACAGTTGCTAGAAACAAGACTAGCACCCAGATTAAAGGAGGAATCATCATGACAGATACAGACCCTATCAAAAGAGCTCAGACTTTGATTACTGACTTAAACAAAGCCTACCAAGCATGCAAACAGACAACCGCTGACGACGTCCGCTTTCAGGAGCAATTAAACTCTATTCTTGGCTTTCTAGCCAAGGCTGAGACAGTGGATAATCAATTCTTGATTGAATTGGAAAAATTTTACCAAACTTCCAGTCTTCTCATGGGACTCAGCGCTCTTGATCCAGATGCTCCTACTCGCGCCGCTTGGCGGGCCTATGACCGCTTCCACTTTGACCAAGTCAAAACCAAGTTAATACTCAATAAAAATCAAAGAGCAAACTAGGAAGCGAGTCGCAGGCTGTACTTGAGTACGGCAAGACGAAGCTGACGTGGTTTGAATTTGATTTTTGAAGAGTATAAGTCTCTACGGACCAACCATTATCCTGTAGTACCTAAAAAGAAGCTGAGACAAACTGAACTCAACTTCTTTTTAGTGTCATATAAGTAATGTTAGTCCTGCATTTGACGTTTTACCTGATAAGGCAAATACAAGACTTGTAAAACCAAACCTGCACCCAGCAAAGCTAAAAGGGCCAGTTTTTCTTGGAAGGTAATCAACCCGACAACTAATTCCACAAGTAAAAACAAAACTGGTCAATCCTCTGACTACTGCCTGCAAGCCTTTTTTTCCTTTTGCCCCTTGTCCAGTGGAAAGAGCTGGGTCAAGTACTGGTAGTCAAAAGCGTGATAGAGAGCCAGCAATTGGAAAAAGCAAGAGGTAGTTAAACAGGACAACCACTGCTGTCGCTATCCAAGACTGCTCGATAAAAACCTGCGCCAGTATGGAAAGTAAGAGAAGACGGAGACTGAGGGCAAAGAGGTCTCCATTCCGCAGATAAGAACGAAGATAGAGATTTTGCCAGATCCTCCCAGGCACCTTTTGAACCGTCTTTAGGAGGAAATCCAAATAAGCGCGACGCTTGACGCTGTTTGAAACGCCCTTGACCCGAGTAAAGAGGGCAAAAGAAACGAAGCAAGACTTGCTTGCGCTTGCTTTCTTGGGCAATGACATAATCCCAGTCCAGTCCAGTTTCAGTGAAAAATTTGCTGGCTTTTTGGCGAAAGAGGAGGTATTTCCCAGTCCCCAATAAAAGCACATAGACGAGAAAGACTGGCAAGCCATAGCCCATGGCTAAAAACAAGGGTGCAAACAAGAGTAAAAAGAGAGTTTGAACAATTGTCCAGAAAACCAATGAACGCGACGTCTGTCCTTTGAGGTACAACTTAACCTCCTCTTCACTGACTAAGAGAAAGAGCTTGTCAGGTACTTCTATGTAAGTCGCGATTTCTCCCCAAGCCAAAAGCAAGGCAGATACAATTCCCAAAAACAAGAGGATGGGCCAATGATTTTCAGGAAAATCTTGCAAGAGTTGACTGTACTGGTAGGCTAGAAAACCGATGAGAACCAGCAGGAACAAGACAAAGTGGTCATTGAGAACATAGCGCAGATAACCAAGACACTCCTTACGAAAAGCCTGCTTTCTCTTTAAAAACAAGTCTTTCATCGCTCCTCCTCTTTGGTCAGAGCCAAGTAAATGTCGTTCAAGCTAGCCTCGGGCATGTCAAAGGCCTCGCGGAGTTGTTGGAGGTTGCCCTGTGCCCGCACCTCTCCCTTGTGGAGGATAACAAAGGCATCACACATCTTCTCCGCAGAGTCCAGCACATGGGTACTCATGAGGATGGACTTGCCTTTTTGCTTTTCCACTTCCAAAAGCTGGATCAAGTCTGCAATCGCCAAGGGATCGAGACCAAGAAAAGGCTCATCCACGATAAAGAGACTTGGATCTACCACAAAAGCACAGATAATCATAACCTTCTGCTTCATTCCTTTTGAGAAATGGACAGGAAACCAGTCTAATTTTTGATCCAGACGAAACATTTTTAACAAAGGTTCTACACGCTCAAAAGCCACTTTCTGATCGATACCATAAGCCATAGCAACCGTCTCGATATGCTCTCTGAGAGTCAATTCCTCATACAAGCTGGGCGTTTCTGGTATGTAGCCAATTTGCTTGCGGTAATTGGTCGCATCTTCTCGCAGGGTTAGACCATTAATCTTGATTTCCCCACTATAAGGTGTCAAAAGACCGATAATCTCATTGTTCGTCGTTGATTTCCCAGCACCGTTGAGACCAATCAAACCGACTAACTGCCCACTTTCAACTGTAAAGGACACATCTTTCAAGACAGGGACGTGAACATAGCCTCCTGTCAGGTTTTTAATTTCTAACATATTTTCTCCGAATCTGGTATAATGTAGCTATATTATATCAAAATTCAATACAGTAGAGGTGGATTTTATGTCAGATTGCATTTTTTGTAAGATCATTGCAGGGGAGATTCCTGCTTCAAAAGTATACGAGGATGAGCAGGTTCTTGCCTTTCTTGATATTTCTCAAGTAACACCTGGACACACCTTGGTCGTACCAAAAGAGCACTACCGCAATCTTTTGGAGATGGATGCTACCAGCGCTAGCCAACTCTTTGCCAAAGTACCAACAGTGGCTCAAAAAGTTATGAAGGCTACCAAGGCTGTCGGCATGAATATCATTGCCAACTGCGAGGATATCGCTGGTCAAACGGTCTTTCATACCCACGTGCACCTCGTTCCTCGCTACAGTGCAGAAGATGACCTTAAGATTGACTTTATCGCCCACGAACCTGACTTTGACAAACTTGCCCAAGTCGCTGAAACTATTAGAAATACCTAAGGAGATGCCATGAAACTATCCAATCTATTGCTATTTGCAGGAGCTGCAGCTGGAAGTTATTTTTGTCGTAAAAATCGCCAAGCCATCACAGAGGAGTTGCTGGATACTAGCGACCGTGTCGAGGGCCATCAAGGAGGACTTGGATGTCATTCAAAACAGCCTGCAAATCATCGACCAACAAAAAGCCCTCATCAAGGAATACCAAAAAGACTTGACCTACAAGTTCAAAGTCTTGGAAAAAGATTTCCAAACCAGAATGGCGGTCCTCCAAGAAGAAAAAAACAAGAATAAGAAAAGCCTCCAACTTTCCTTAAATCCATTTTGGGTTACTAAATTCGAACAGAAAAAGGAGGGAATGAAAGTGAAACAGTTTTTAAAAAGTTCTAGCGAAGGTCCTCACGATCCCTTGTGGCTGCCTTTAGCCTTTTTTACAGTCCTGGCATTTCTACTTCTGATGAATCTTTTCAAGGCCTCACCGAGTGACATCCAAAAAGGGAATGACGACTTAAAACAAATCTTTATCTCTCTTGACATGCCTCCTAAGAAAGTAGAATCAAATGGAAGGTATCAATTTGAGGGTGGAGGCTTACATTTTTATGTTACTTTCTCAGATGAGGTCATCAATAGCCACCCCGTCCTAAAAGAAAGTCCAAAACTCACCAAAAACCGACTCGAAGTCTATGTCCTCCAGACAGGAGAGATTTCCTACTATAAAGTAGGGGATAACTTGTTCAATCATGGCTTATTCCAATTTTTAGAGAAGGAAAGTGAAAAGTATTTCCAAGAAAAAGGAAAGACATTTAACCCTAATTACTCACTTCTCTTTTGGAATAATCAGGAAAGTTTTAAAAAGGGAATTTCATTCTATGAAAAAGCTTTGACTTTGGTGGAGATTCAGGATAATTCGGCAATCAACCACATTGATACTATCACAGTTAAGCCTGGCAAAGAAGCGGAAATCAAGCAACTCATTCAGGAGATGGATGTAGCTGGCTTGCTTACTCAAAAGTATAAATAGTAGACCAGCTGGAGAATGATTTTCTCGGTGCTAAATTTCCAAAGATTACACAAAAAGAGCCAATCGGCTCTTTTTACTTTATTCTCCTTCAAATGCATCTTTTATATGGTCAAAGAAGCCTTTTTTCTTTGGATTAACTTTCAAGTCACCTGCAGCTGCGAATTCTTTAAGAGCAGCTTTTTGGCGGTCGTTCAAGCCTGTCGGAGTCACCACATTGACAGTCACGTATTGGTCACCAACTGCACCTCCACGAAGGCTTGGCGCTCCCTTGCCACGTAGACGGAATTTCTTGCCAGTCTGAGTTCCTTCTGGGATGACCAATTCAACATCACCATGTACAGTTGGAATTTCCACAGTATCCCCAAGAGCTGCTTGGACAATATTGAGATTCAACTTGTAGAAAATAGTTGTTCCTTCACGTTCAAATTTATCACTGGCTTCAACAGAAACAACCACGTACAAGTCACCATAAGGTCCACCGTTAAAGCCTGCTTCACCTTGACCCGCTAGGCGAATTTGTTGGCCAGTTTCCACACCAGCAGGGATTTTCACATGGACACTATGAGCTTGTTTTTCATGACCTGTACCGTGACAAGTTGTACATGGATCTTTAATTTCTTTTCCGCGACCATGACAGACATCACAGGTTACTTGGCGACGCATCATACCAAGCGGAGTCTGCGTATCGACGTTAATAACACCTGCGCCATGACAGCGTCCACAAGTGACTGGACTTGTTCCTGGCTTAGCACCAGATCCGTTACAGGTACGACAGCTTGCTTCACGATTGTATTTGACTTCTTTTTCAGTTCCGAAGATGGCTTCTTCAAAAGTCAAATTCACACGGTACTGGAGGTCGTCACCTTGGCGAGGAGCGTTTGGATTGCGTGAAGCTCCACCTCCACCGAAGAAACTTGAGAAGATATCCTCAAAACCACCGAAGCCACCTGCTCCGTTAAAAACCACCTGCTCCACCACCGAAGCCTCCAAAGCCACCGTTGGCGCCCGCAGAACCATATTGGTCGTAGGCTGCACGTTTTTGATCGTCACTCAAAGTCTCATAGGCTTCTTGAACTTCCTTGTACTTTTCCTCAGCACCAGGCTCCTTGTTGATATCTGGGTGGTATTTTTTTGGAAAGCTTACGATAAGCCTTTTTTGATCTCGTCTGCCGAAGCGTTTTTTTGACACCCCCAGACGATCATAAAAATTCAGTATTGTTCATACAAGATACTAGAGCGAACAGAAAGCGACTGAAATTTAGGAAACCGACAAGAAATCCTGATTTCTTAGGAGGTTTATCTAATTTCAAAGCTCAGCTCGAGTTCAATTACGAACACCCTTATTCCTTTCTATAGTTTTATAAGTAAATCATTAGAGGGTATTTTCTATACTCTGTTTCACTTCATCAAACTCTTTGTCCGATAGAGTAAAAATCAAGTCCTCTTCTGAATATTCGTTCTGTTCTTTAAAATAGTTGTCAGTATTTTCTGCCAAACCTAGACCAAGAATTACTTTTCTTGCAAACTCTTGATGTGCAAAGCCAATAGCAGTAATGATATTTTTATCTTGCAGGACAGCTTTTTGCTTTGAAATTTTCCCGAGGAACAAATTCAAAATAGTCAAAGAAGTTTTGCCAAATCCCACCTGTAAATTTCGTATCATTCAATAAACCTGCTTTTGCCAACAAAATAGGCGCTGAAGAAATGGCTGCAATTAAGATATCCTGCTTGCCGAGTCCCCTCAAAAACGAATTTAATTTTTCATCCTGTAGAGCAGGCCCTATATTTACCATTCCTGGCAAAATGACACAAGAATAATCTTCTAGACGTATTTGATTCAACGTCTTCGTCGGTTGGCAGGGCAAAACCATCTTCAGAGACAATTATCGAAACGATCGAAGCTACATAATCAATCGTGATGTCAAAAGACAGAGCCAAAGTACTCGTTAAAGAGGATATCTCATAAAGAGAAAAAAATTAGGATAAATGATACAAAGTACTTTTTTCATACGCAACACCCTCTATTTTACCGAAAAAAACAGAGGCTGGGTTGCAACCTCTGCATGAATAAGTAAATTAACTTTATTTTTGATTTTAAATATCCTATAAGTACAGAAACATTTATATATTTTTGTCGCTTCTTAGTATTGGCTATAAAATTCCAATAGATTAGAAGGAATACACAGACAACCCAAACCATGCCAATTATAAACGATATTATAAATTCTGGTTTTTGTATGGTTGCTGATACTAGTGCTGATACTAGCGCCGACAACAATACTGAAGTAACAAAATTCCTTACCGCTTCATCATTTTTGACATAACTATCATGTTCAGCTAATATAATTTCTCTATATCTAGCTAAATATTCTATTGGAATATTGTCAATAAAAATCTTTTGATGTTCTATAGTTGTCAGCTCGACTACAAAAATCATTATAAACTTTTTCGTGTATTTTTTTAGATACTCTTCATCCGATACACTCATCTTATTTCTCCGTAAACTCTCCGTCTACGACGTCATCGCCTGCATTTCCTGTTGCTTGTGCGCCTTCTGCCCCTGCTTGAGCTTGTTGAGTTGCTGCGGCTTGTTCGTAGAGTTTAACAGCAAGTCCTTGAGCTTTTTCGTTCAACGCTTCAAGTTTTGATTTCATTTCATCCAAGTTATTATCTTCTTGGGCTTTCTTAAGGTCATCAAGGGCAGCTTGAGCAGCATCACGTTCTGCATCGAAGCCTTTACCTTCAGTTTCCTTGATTGTCTTTTCAGTCGCAAAGATTGCTTGGTCTACTTCGTTACGAAGGTCAACTTCTTCTTTACGTTTCTTATCTGCTTCAGCGTTAGCTTCTGCATCTTTCATCATGCGGTCGATTTCTTCGTCAGTCAAGCCAGAGTTAGATTGGATAACGATTGTTTGCTCTTTTTGAGTTCCAAGGTCTTTAGCCTTAACAGACACGATACCGTTCTTGTCGATGTCGAAAGTTACTTCGATTTGAGGAATTCCACGAGGTGCAGCTGGGATATCTGTCAATTGGAAACGTCCAAGAGTCTTGTTATCTGCTGCCATTGGGCGTTCACCTTGAAGAACGTGGATATCAACGGCTGGTTGGTTGTCTGCCGCAGTTGAGAAGACTTGTGATTTAGATGTTGGAATAGTAGTGTTGCGGTCGATAAGTTTTGTGAAGACACCACCCATTGTTTCGATACCAAGTGACAATGGAGTTACGTCAAGAAGGACAACGTCTTTAACATCACCAGTGATCACACCACCTTGGATCGCAGCACCCATAGCAACAACTTCATCAGGGTTTACTGATTTGTTTGGTTCTTTACCAGTTTCAGCCTTAACAGCTTCTACAACGGCTGGGATACGAGTTGAACCACCAACAAGGATAACTTCATCGATTTCTGACAAGCTCAAACCTGCATCTGAAAGGGCTTGACGAACTGGGACTTTTGTACGTTCTACAAGGTCACGAGTCAAATCGTCAAATTTCGCACGAGTCAAGGTCATTTTCCAAGTGAAGAGGTCCAGCTTCACCCGCAGTGATGAATGGCAAGCTGATTTGTGTTGAAGTTACACCTGAAAGGTCTTTCTTAGCTTTTCAGCTGCATCTTTCAAACGTTGCATTGCCATCTTGTCAGTAGACAAGTCAATACCATTTTCTTTCTTGAATTCTGCTACCAAGTGGTCGATGATTTTTTGGTCAAAGTCGTCACCACCGAGTTTGTTGTCCCCTGCAGTTGACAATACATCGAAGACACCGTCACCCAATTCAAGGATAGATACGTCAAACGTACCACCACCAAGGTCGAATACCAAGATTTTTTTCTTCTTTGTCAGTCTTATCCAAACCGTAAGCAAGTGCTGCTGCAGTTGGCTCGTTAACGATACGTTCTACTTCAAGACCAGCAATTTTACCAGCGTCTTTTGTTGCTTGACGTTGAGCATCGTTAAAGTAAGCTGGAACTGTGATAACTGCTTTAGTTACTTTTTCACCAAGGTAATCTTCAGCGTAACCTTTCAAGTATTGAAGGATCATAGCTGAGATTTCTTGTGGAGTGTATTCTTTTCCGTTAGCAGAAACTTTTTCAGAAGTTCCCATCTTAGATTTGATAGAGATAACTGTATCTGGGTTTGTAACTGCTTGACGTTTCGCAGCGTCACCAACGATGATTTCACCGTTTTTGAATGATACTACAGATGGAGTTGTACGGTTACCTTCTGGGTTTGCGATGATTTTGCTTTCAGTTCCTTCAAGAACTGCAACTGCTGAGTTTGTTGTACCTAAGTCAATACCGATAATTTTAGACATGTGTTTTTCTCCTTGTTAGTTAATTTTTCTATTTTTTGATATTTCCCTTAAGTGGTGGGGACGTGAGCAACTCCCTTCGGGATTTCATCACTTATTTTTGAGCCTATTGTCTCAAAAATCCCCTGTTTCAGTAGCTTATGCTACTGAAACTTTCACCACAGTGGGCAATATCTTCCTTGCAAGCCTCCGGCTTGCTTTTTATCTTTCTTCATAGTTTTTTGTCGTTTCGGACAAGTTTTTAAGTTCTCTAGCCTAGTTGTATACCACCACCATGGCTGGGCGTAAGATGCGGTCATGGAGTTTGTAGCCTTTTTGGAAGACTTGGGCGATGGTATCTGCTGGATGTTCATCGTCTGCTGGGAGAGTTTGGATGGCCATATGATAGTTATGGTCAAATTCTCCATCCGCTGCGATTTCTTCGATTCCCTCTTCTTTCAAAGCGTGAATCAAGCTTTCTTGCACCATCTCCAATCCTTTTTTGACATCATCTGTCAATCCTTCAACTGCGAGTGCACGTTCTAGGTTGTCGAGCGATGGTAAGATTGCTTTTGCTAAGTCCTGGCTACGATAACGTTGCAAGTTTTGACGCTCTTCATTGGCACGGCGTTGGATATTTTGCATTTCTGCATGAGCACGAAGGTATTTATTCTCAAACTCATCCGCACGTTCATTTGCCAAGTCTAGCTCTGACTTTTCAGGAGTTGTTTCCTCAGTCGTTTCCACCACTTCCTCTTCTTTTACTTCTTCGTTTTTTATTTCCTCAGACATTTTTCGCCTCCTTTTTAGGAATTTATGTAATTTCATATTTCAACTCACCTCATAATGATTACTACTCAAATAGCGATAGAAATCTGTGAGTTTCATAGTTAGTACTCGATTGACAACATTGAGTTGATTGACCAATTGCTGGTAATCCAGATTGACCGGACCGATAATCGCCAGAATTCCAAAACCTCGATAAGGGATGAGGAATTTACTGCTAATCACTGCTAGGTCTGCCAGACAGGATTCTTGACTGTCTGCAACACGGACATTTTGCATCTGTTCTTCATGCAGACCCTCACGAATCTCCAGAGCCACTTTCTGTGGTTGGTCAAAGAACTGATAAGCTGCTAGATTGGCAAAATTCAAGAGATTGACCTTGCCCGACACCACAATGTTTTCGTTGAACATTTCTTTAAAAATGTGTTCAAAGAGATCAATAACATTATCCGTTGTTGTAAAGTAACGCTGGATAATCTGCGGAATCTCCGTTCGAATCTTGTAATGAATATCTAGAACGGTGTGCCCCAGGAAACGTTCCTGAATAATGCTCTTCAGTTTCTGCAAATCCTCCTGCAAGAAGTTTCTTGGGATCAAAAACTGACTGGTAACCGTTCGCGACTCGTCTAGCGTGAATACTGCCAAGGCTGTATGTTGCCCTAAAACAACGATATCAAAGGCTGTCAACCGTTGCCTGCTCGGCTCAACATCTAGCGCTACAACTGTGCAGCCACTCAAGTCTGTCAAAACATTAGCAGCCTCTTGTAGAATATCTTCCAGTTTGAAGAATTCCTGATCAAAGGCTTTGACAATCTCATAGACCTCATTTTCAGCCAGTCGGTCAAAATCCAGTGAGTGTTTCACATAGTACTGAAAACCAGCAACACTTGGCATCCGACCACTTGAGTATGCGCCTTCTCAAGCAAACCTTGCTTTTTCTAGAGCCGCCATATCATTACGAATGGTTGCACTGCTAGAGTTGATAGACTCTTGCAAAGCTTTTGGATCCAAACAGGTTCGTGCGTTTTGGTAAAGATGTCACAATCAGATTTAAAATATCCTGCTGACGCTCTGTAACCATCTCATCGCTCCTCTCTGTCAAATCGATTAGCACTCTATATATCCAAGTGCTAAATCATGATTCTATTATACACCCTTGAAAGAGAATGTCAAGACAAAACTCAGAAATTAGCACTCTTTTATCAAGAGTGCTAAAAATCAGTCTGAGGACTTAGAAAAAAAAAGACCGCCCTCAGGCAATCTTTCTTCTATATTAGTAAAGATCTAAATAATTATCAACTTCCCATTGTGACACAAAGGTTGCATAGCTAGCCCACTCGATACGTTTGGCTTCGAGGAAGCTCGTATAGATGTGTTCACCTAGGGCAGCCTTAACCACTTCATCCTCAGTCAAAGCTTTCAAGGCGTTGTGAAGAGTTGATGGAAGGTCTGTGATCCCAGCTTCCTTACGCTCTTCTGCTGTCATGATGTAGATATTTTCTTCGATAGGAGCTGGTGCTTCAATTTTGTTTTCAATACCATGCAAACCAACTTCTAACAGAACTGCCATAGCGATGTATGGGTTTGCCATTGGGTCCACTGAACGCAACTCAAGACGAGTTCCCATACCACGTGAAGCAGGCACGCGCACAAGTGGCGAACGGTTACGACCAGCCCAAGCAATGTAAACAGGCGCTTCATAACCTGGAACCAAACGTTTGTATGAGTTAACTGTTGGGTTCATGATGGCAGTATAGTTATAAGCATGCTTGATCAAACCACCAAGGAAATGGTAGGCCGTTTCAGACAACTGCATTCCTTTTGGATCATTCGGATCAAAGAAGGCATTATTTCCTTCTGCATCAAACAAGGACATATTACAGTGCATACCTGACCCAGCGATACCAAATTTTGGTTTTGCCATAAAGGTTGCGTAAAGACCATGTTTACGAGCAATAGTTTTTACTACGAGCTTAAAGATTTGAATCTTGTCACAGGCACGGAGGACTTCATCATACTTGAAGTCAATCTCATGTTGTCCAACCGCAACCTCGTGGTGACTTGCTTCTACTTCAAATCCCATTTTGGTCAAGACATTAACGATTTCACGACGCGTATTGTCCGCAAGATCTGTAGGTGCCAAATCAAAGTAGCCACCCTTGTCATTTACCTCAAGAGTCGGATCCCCATTTTCATCCAGCTTAAATAGGAAGAATTCTGGTTCTGGACCAAGGTTGAAAGATTTGAATCCTACTTCTTCCATATGACGAAGTGCACGCTTCAGATTACCACGTGGGTCACCTGCAAATGGCTCACCCTCTGTTGTATAGACATCATGAGATCAAACCTGCAACACTTCCATTCTCATCTCCCCAAGGGAAGACTGTCCATGTATCCAAGTCTGGGTACAAGTACATATCTGACTCATTGATACGTACAAAACCTTCAATAGAAGATCCATCAAACATAGCCTTGTTTGACAAGACTTTATCTAACTGTTCATCTGTAGCAGGAATTTCGACGTTTTTCATCGTCCCCAAGATATCTGAAAACATGAGACGAATAAAAGGTAACATTTTTCCTTGACTTCACGACGAATATCTGCAGCTGTGATTGGCATGGTTTTTCTCCTTAATATCGACTCACTTGCGGTTGCCCTCAACCGCGACCAAAAAGGCGACTGTGCTGAAGCAAAGCGTCCCTGTTGGAGGAGCTCATTATGAAGCGCACGACGCACTTCCGTGGGCTCACTGCTTTCTTGGATTTCGCCTCACGTTCAGCATATTTTTTTCTTAATGGCAGCGATGTTGAAACCTTCCGAGATATAGTCTTTTGATTTCAAGTAAACGATCCATGTCATTCAAAGAATACATGCGACGGTTCCCTTCGTTTCGATCGAGGCTTTATCAACTCTCGATCTTCATAATAACGAATCTGACGCGCCGAGAGATCGGTCAACTTCATCACACTGCCGATAGGAAAAACAGCCATATTTCGAGCGAAATTCTCTTCCTTCATTCACAATTTTCCTTCTTCTGTCTATTATAGTCTAAAAAATACATACGTCAATTGATAATGTCACAAAATATAACATTATTTTCTTTTTTTCTCAAAAAGATTTCTGAAGCGATCAATATCATAATTTACGAGTATTGCCACAAAAACACCCATAAAAGTTTCAAATACACGAGCAAACACGTACAAAAATGTTTCTCCGCTCGGTATTGATAGGGTAATAATCAACATAGCTGCTACACCACCGATAACTCCCTGCCTTGTTGTTCATGGCAACATTTTGTCATAATGGTTAACATGGTGCAAATCGGAACAACTAGTAAGGTTACCCAAAAGGCTTCTTGAAATAAGGTATTTAAAGAGAAAAGACAAGAGCATAAAAACCTCCGATGCTATTTCCTAAGATACGTGAAGTTCCAAAATGAACACTCTTATCAAAACTTTCTCGTAAACTAAAGACTGCTGTCAAAGCCCCAATTTGAAGCCCCTTCCAACCAAAGAATCCAAAAATCAAGAGAACTAAAAAAACAGCAATTCCGGTTTTAAAGGTTCGTAGACCAAGCTTGAACTGTGACTTATCAAATTTATATTTTTTAAAATAACCCATAATCTCAACTTTCTATTTCCATTTTTATCATAATTTAGTTGATTTTATGAGCCAAAATCAATCGAAACGTTTTTAATTCAAGCTACAAGAAAAAGAGGAAACAAAGTTCCTCTTTTCATCGTTTCATTTACGAAAGATTATTTTTCTGTAAGTGCAGCCAATCCTGGCAATACTTTACCTTCAAGGAGTTCCATTGATGCTCCACCACCAGTAGAGATCCATGAGAACTTGTCTGCACGACCAAGGTTGATTGCTGCAGCAGCTGAGTCACCACCACCGATGATCGATTTTCACGCCTGGTTGTTTCACGATAGCGTCCATGACACCGATTGTACCAGCTTGGAAGTCAGGATTTTCAAATACACCCATAGGTCCGTTCCATACAACTGTTTTCGCACCAGTCAATGCTTCGTCAAATTTAGCGATAGATTTTGGACCGATGTCCAAACCAAGGAAGCCTGGATCAACTGCTTCACCTTCAGTGTCTTTCACTTCAGTATAGTCCGCAAATGCGTTTGCTTCTTTTGAGTCAACTGGCAAGATCAATTTACCGTTTGCTTTTTCAAGAAGAGCTTTAGCGACATCCAATTTGTCTTCTTCTACAAGTGAGTTACCGATTTCGATCCCTTGTGCTTTGTAGAATGTGTAAGTCATCCCACCACCGATTAGAACTTTATCAGCTTTTTCAAGCAAGTTTTCGATAACACCGATCTTGTCTGAAACTTTTGAACCACCAAGGATAGCCACGAATGGACGTTCTGGAGCTTCAACTGCTTCTTGGATGTAGGCAATTTCGTTTTCAAGAAGAAAACCAGCAACTGCTTTTTCAACGTTTGCTGAGATACCAACGTTAGATGCGTGTGCACGGTGAGCTGTACCAGAATGCATCGTTTACGAAGATACCATCTCCAAGAGATGCCCAGTATTTACCAAGTTCAGGATCATTTTTAGATTCTTTCTTGCCGTCAACATCTTCGAAACGAGTGTTTTCAACCAAGAGAACTTGTCCATCTTCAAGAGCGTTAACAGCGGCTTCCAATTCAGCACCACGTGTAACACCTGGGATAAATTTAACTTCTTGTCCCAATTTAGCAGCCAAGTCAGCAGCTACAGGAGCAAGTGATTTACCTTCTTTGTCTGCTTCTTCTTTTACACGTCCAAGGTGAGAGAAGAGGATTGCACGTCCACCTTGTTCAAGGATGTACTTGATAGTTGGAAGAGCTGCAGTGATACGGTTGTCATTGGTAATCACGCCATCTTTAACAGGTACGCTGAAGTCAACACGAACGAGAACTTTTTCCCTTTCAAGTCAACGTCTTTAACAGTCAATTTTGCCATTAGATATGACTCCTTCTTTTTATACGTGTTAATTATATCACAAAATCAACAAAAGAGATAGCAAAACCCTAAACTTTTCGAGTTCATTCTTGCAACTGAAACTACTTTTTAAAATTAAAACTAGAAAAACCCTCATCAAATAAGTAATTAAAACAAGGCCTGACTAATCTACAGTCAAACCTATTTTTAGTTTTTATATGAGAAGATCCAAGAATTCTAAATCCGATTAATCTTCTCTCTTTTTCAAAAGCTACAAGTCCATAGCCACTCATCACTCCGAGGAGGCCCCAGCGCTACTAGACTAGTATCTCTTGCTGCTCCCGTATTTGGAAGCTCTCGCTTGTTTCTTCAACTTTTGCTGGTGCTACTGAAAGCGCTTGATCCCTTGTTTGTGAGACTTGCTCTTCTTTCGTTCCAACTTCAACAATTTCTGGAAGGGCTTCCTGAGAACCTCAATAGAATGAAGGTGCGTTTGCCCTGAGCATCAACTTCTACAAAGCGACGAACCTGGCCTTCAACTCCTGCTTGAACCAGCTGCCGTTGGCCTTTGAGAAGGGCTGCATTTGGTCGTTCCTGACGTTCGAAGGAAACTGTCCCTCTTCAATTTCCAGTTTCGGAATTTCTAAAACTGGATCTTTCACACCTTCAGCTGGTTGGTTGCTTGATAGAACTTTTGTACCAACTTCGGTGATTTCTGGGATTGCTTCCTTGACTAGCTCAGTCGAACGAAGAGTGCGTTTGCCTTGGGCATTTACTTCTACTAAATGACGAATTTGCCCTTCCGCTCCTGCTTGAACTAGCTGATGTTGACCTTTGAGAAGGTCGGCGTTTGGTCGCTCCTGACGTTCAAAGGCTGTTGTTTCAGTTTCAATAACTAGTTCAGGGAGGGCCTCAACCGTTGGAGCCACTTCATTTGGATCCATACTTCCAACATGGTGACTTTCTTCTGCAGGAGCTAGTTTCTTATTCAGCTTTTCTTTCATGTCCGCAAAAGCTTGTGGAGTTGGCATCTCTGAAGCCAACAAAGTTTCTGCTTGTTCAATCAACTCAGCTTTAGGATCTTTTTCACGAACGGATTCGAGCAAGCCTTCCAATTCTTCTCTAGCAGTTTGGTAACGTTGATTTCCATCCAGGTCTGCTCCTGCTTGTTTCAACTCATTCAAAGCCCGGTTGACTTCTTCTTGACTAGCATTGTGGTTTTCTGCTACAGCTTTCGCTGCATTGAGCTTCTCTACTAGTGCTGCTTGTTTGTCCTCACTTGAGAAGGTATAGGCAAGGGTTGACTGGCGACCTTGGGCAGCAGTGATTTCTTGTTTGAGGTACTCGTCGTTGACAGCTGCTTTTGGAGAAACCAAAACATCAAACTCAGCGATGTGCCCCTTGTAATGCAAGGTCAAGGTTTGACGGCCAGTCTTTTGAGCATCGTAACCTGTAATTTCAACACCTTGATCCGTGAAGGCACGGCTTTCTTCTGTCTCATCATCATAGAGAACTCCGAAGCGACCTTCTGCAAGGTCCAGTTGATCACCTACTAGATAGTCTGTTTTCGGTTTCTGAGTAATGTACAATCCTGCTACTTCCTTTGGTTTTCCTTCATCTTTACCAGTCACTTGTACCTTCAAGTCACCGCTTACTGGAAGTCCAAGATAGCTAACTGTGAGCTTTTGTTCCCCTTTTTGATGAGCGTCGTAGCCAGATACAGTCACACCTGAGTGAGTAAGGTTGATCAGCTCATCGGCTTGTCCCCCTTCGTATTGAACACGGAGTGTTCCGCCTCTGAGATCCAGTTTTTCTCCTCTTTATAAACTGTCTTCTTAGGTCCTTTTTCAAGGCTAACTGCAGCAATTTTTCTCTCATCCTGCGGAATCGCTACTGCCAAGGTGTTACTGATTTCTTTGCCAGGTAGTTGGGTACGATAGTAGAGGAGAGTTGGTTGCTTGTCAAAGCCCAATGGTGCTGTTGCCAGGTCACCGCCTGTTTCAGACTTCAAAGTTGCAATCGGTGTTTGTGAATCTGCCTTGTCGTAAACGGTGATAGTTGCACTCCGCTGGAACATCAGAGAAACCAAGTTGAACTTGATGGTTTCCAAGTGAACGAGCAGCTACCTTAGCCATTGGAATATTTTGACTTTCTGTGTCCAAGGTTTCGTACATCTTCCAATTGTAGATACGAATAGCTTTCCAAGGTGTCCCATTATCAGATGTAATAACATGCAAACGCCAGTCTTGAGCGGTGATTGGTTTGTCAAGAGTGATATCTGTAACGTGCGCTTTGTTGCCACGGACTTCCTTAGCTAGTTTCCACTCGCCATCTGTATCCTTGTAGTAAAGATCAAAGTCCTTGGTATTCATCAAACCATCGTTAACAGACTCACCAGCTCCCGCATGATCCATTACCCATCTAACAACGGTACGTGGCTTGGTCAAGCGAATATCCACACTACCGCTCAACTGAGCTGAAGACCACTTATCTGACAAGCTAGTAATGGTACTGTTCAACATACCTTGATGCCTTCACCACGCTTCAGTATTTGGGAAAGTGCTACCGATAACCTTTGCACCTGGAACGATATTTTTCAGTAAAGGTCTTTGGGAGAGTCGTATCCTGAACTGTCATCCCCCAGTTAAAGGATGCCGTCGCCGCTTCAGAACGAAGGCCATTTTTACCAACTGCAACGACTTTCAATTCCTGAGTCGTGCCAGTCGCATTAGCAGAACGGCTAACTTTTGGCAAGTAGATGGTTGAAGCAGATGATCCTGTCAACAAACGCCAGTTATCCCCATCTTTTTCGTAGACTTCATAGAAGTCCGCATCTTGATTACCCGCAAATTGGACCACTGCTCCAGCTTCTTGGGCATTCTTAAGAGATTGTCTCACCACAGAAAGGCCCGTAGGCGCTTGTGGTGCTTGGTGATTGTCCGAAATGGTTAATTGACCTAGGTTAAACTGATAATCTTTTACAGCCCCTTCATGCTCGAAGAAGAGTTTGACTGCATAGATGGTTTTTCCAGCTAGTGAGCTGAGGTCAAATTCTTCATTCTTCCAGTCATCAGAAAGGGTTAGTTCTTTCCATGAGTCTGCATCCTCAAATTTGTAGTCTGGAGTTGTAGAGAAGGCCATATAAACTTTTGGAGCCTTTTCCTCCCTTGTGAGCAACACGAAGTTTGGTTTTCTCAGTTACTTCTAGTTTGGTAGAATACAAATTCACATCCTGATCTGTCTTGCCAGCTACATCATCTGAGAATTTAAGAGAATTACCGCCATTATAGGCATCTGTAAAGTCATATTCTGCACGAAGTTTTTCCCCCGTCGAAGTCTGCCACCAGCGCCATGTTGGTAAGACACCTGAAACAGAACGGTAGTTCCACTCAGAATCCTTAGAAACTTTACCGTCTACAAACCACTTTCTACCATGACCTGTATTAAAGGAGGTGGTGAAGGTCCGGCCCACTGCTGGTGTGCGATCCGCAACTAAATTGGCAATCCCATACCACTCTTTGTCCGCTGGTTTTTGAGCCGATGGATCTCCTTGGTAACCTGTAAAGAAGATGTCTTCGTTCTTATGGTAGTCTTCTCCTGTTTTCCCTAGACTGGTAATCGTATCTGGTGCAAAAAGTCCTAACGACAAACGCAACTTGCCTTTTTCATCTAAGAGGGCATCCCATTTGACTTTGGTCTTATAAGAACCACCTTGTTGCAATTCCAAGCCTGCAAAGACATCATATTGGCTACGTTCTAGCCATTTAGCCATCTCTACAGAATGGTCATTCTTTTCCTTGTTCCAGTTGAAGTTGGCAAAGAATTGATCTGCAGGGACCTTGTCACCTTCTTTTTGCATAAACTGGTAGTTGTAATCACCAAGACCATCTTCGTGGTAACGCCCGTATTTATAGGTCATGGCATCATGCCAAGCATACTTGATTGGGTGGTTGACTTTGGCTGCGTATTCTTTTGTATAGAGCATGAATTGGCGCATTTTTTCACCAAGAGGTTCTACTAATTCCCCCGTTGTTTCTTGGTTGATGAAATAGCCATCAAAGCCATAATACTTAGCAAGATCGACAAGTTTTCTTGCGATAGGGAAGGTACCATCTGCATCTTGTTTCAAGGCAGCGGCAAATTTCTCTTGGTCAGCGATGCTAGTTGACCAGTTGAAGAAAAGTGTTCCATAAACGGGAACTCCGTTGCGGTGGCCTGCATCAATAACATCTGGAGTTGGAACTAGACCTTCCCAGAAGACCATTGAATCCAAGTATTGCCAGTAATCAAAAGCGTAGGCCTTGAATTCTTCTCCACCTACAGAAGCGTGGTCTTTGGCCTTTGAGTTGGTATTTGCTAGAGCTTGAACCTTGGCTCTTCTGCTTGCTTTTTCATTAACCAACTGGCCTCTATGGCGCTTGGCGAGTTCAACTGAGGAACGGTTGATGGAATCATCCTCACGCGCACCCGGTTCCCATTTCAACAAATCCTCCCATGTATCAAATTTTGATTTCTTTTGGTCGGAGACTCTTTTTCTTCATTTTTAGAACGTCTGCTAGAGTCAGTTTGTCGACTTTTCTTCTCAGTCACTTGAGGCCTCCTGGTTTGACTTCTTCTTTTTTAGTTGGTTGAGCAGGTTTTTCAGTTTTATCTGTCGGGTTGGCTTTGATTCTTCTTTTCATTAACCAGTATCCGTTATACTGGAGTGTTTTTCTGGAAATTGGTTGCTCAGCTACTTTGTTCTCTGTTTCCGATAATTGTTTTTCGAGTAGCTGTGGTATCTGGATTAGTTGATTCACTAGCACTTGTCGCGTGAGCACTTGTATTGGCAACTGTCTCAGGGACTGTAACCTGTTCGGCAAGAGCCAGGCTAGCAAATAGAGCTCGATCCAATCATTAAGGAACAAGCCCCGATTGACAACTTACGAATACTGTAACAGCAACGTTTTTCATGGATCTTTCATCTTATCCTCCTAATAAAATATAAAGTAAGCGCTTCACTCTTTTGATAAAAAGTAACTGTTCTCGAGTGCACACCACCAGAACAGGATCATCTTCATTTTTATCCTATATGAAAGCGATGTCAATCTATTTGACAAATAAACTATAACTAGGATAAGAAACAGTTTAATTTGGATATAATCCTTGCAGACATTTTTATACTCTGAGGTAAGAACTCTATTTAAGGAAGAAATTTAAAAAGTTACGATTTCTTTACTAAAAATAACAGAAAAACACTTGTAGGGATTTCCCTATTATCCTTTAAAATAGAATAGGAGAAATTCCGTTATTATTTTTCGGAGGAAAAAGAAATGTCCATTAATTGGCAGGAAATTTTATTTCACTTTTTAGGAGGTCTAGGACTGTTTTTATACAGTATTAAGACCATGGGAGACGGTTTGCAACAAGCTGCTGGAGATCGCCTTCGTTTTTACATTGACAAGTACACCAGCAATCCCTTTTTAGGTGTTCTAGTCGGGATTGTCGTGACTGCCCTCATTCAGTCAAGTACAGGTGACAGTTATCACGGTTGGGCTGGTCAGCTAGTCTTCTAACTCTTAGACAGGCTATCGGAATTATCATGGGGCCAATATTGAACTACTGTTACTTCCTTTATCATCGGTTTCAAGCTGGGCGAGTATGCTTTACCCTTGATTTTCCTTGGAACCATGTTTCTCTTCTTTACAAAAAATAGAACAGCAAACAATATCGGGCGCATCCTGTTTGGTGTCGGGGAATCTTCTACGCCCTCAACCTCATCAGTGCCGGTATGAGCCCGCTTAAAGATTTACCACAATTCAAGGAATATATGGTAACCTTGGGACAAAATCCTATTTTAGGAGTGGTAGCTGGTGCGGTGATTACCGTCCTCATCCAGGCATCTTCTGCAACGATCGGGATTTTGCAAGGCCTCTATGCAGGTGGGTTCCTTGACCTTAAAGGTTCGCTACCAGTTCTCTTCGGGGATAATATAGGGACAACTCTAACCGTTATCATTGCGGCAGCTGGAGCCAATGTCTCTGCGAAACGCGTTGCTGCGACTCACGTTACCTTTAACGTTCTAGGAACTATTCTTTGCTTAATCTTATTAGGCCCCTTCACTGCTATGATCGAGTACTTCCAGGCACTCCTTCACCTCTCACCTGAGATGACGATCGCCTTCTCTCACGGTGCCTTTAACGTAAGTAACACCATTGTACAATTTCCATTCATCGGAGCCTTGGCCTACTTTGTAACCAAGCTCATCCCTGGTGAAGACAGAGGTTGTCAAGTACGAGCCTCTTTATCTCGACGAACATCATTCAGCAATCTCCTTCTATCGCTCTAGGAAATGCCAAAAAAGAACTTTTGCACTTAGGGAACTATGCAGCCAAAGCTTTTGACCTTTCTTATACCTATATCATCGGTTTGGATGAAAAGGTAGCTGAAAAAGGGCACAAGACAGAGGAAGCCATCAACACCATCGATGAAAAACTCACTCGTTACCTCATCAGGCTCTCAAGCGAATCCTTGAGTCAAAAGGAAAGCGAAGTCTTGACCAACACTCTGGATTCATCTCGTGATTTTGGAACGGATTGGGGACCACGCAGAAGGCTTGCTCAACCTAACAGACTACCTCAACCCAAAGATGTTCATTTTTCTGAAGCTGCTCTAGAGGAATTAGCTGATATCTATCACTACTGCATTTATCAAAGATGCCCTTGATAGTGTTGAGAACAATGATATTGAAAAAAGCTCAAAGCCTGATTGAACGCCATAAAGAAATCAACAATATGGAACGCATTCTCAGAAAGACCCATATCAAGCGCCTTAACAAAGGCGAGTGTTCAACACAAGCAGGGTCAACTTTATCGACATCATTTCCCACTACACTCGCGTATCTGCCTACGCCATGAACCTAGCTGAAAAGGGTCATTGCTGAACAAATTTAATAAACAAGAAGCCACCTTGACTGTACTGACCCCAAAAAGTTAGACAAATAATTATTGAAAGGATTTTAGTTCTGTATTGCACAGGACTGAGTCCTTTTTAGTTTTGACTTTAATTCGTTTATTGTTGTAGTAATCAATATAGTCTCACAATAGCTTGTTCCAATTGCTTAAGCGACTGAAACGACTTCTCATAACCATAAACATCTCAGACTTAAGAATACCAAAGAAGGACTCCATCATACCCATTGTCTGGCTGTTGCTCTTTGCGTGACATAGATGCTTGAATTCCTACTACTCTAGGAATCGATGATAAGAATCGTGTTGGTATTGCCAGCCCTGGTCACTACTGGAGAATCGTATTCTCATAATGTTTCTCCGTGAAGGCCTGTTCCAACATGACTTTCACTTGTTCTAAGTTGGGCGAAGTAGAAAGATGATACAATAATTTCGCTGTTAAAAACCATCTAAAAACAGGCGATAAATAGAGTTTCTGTGTGCTATTTGGAATGGCAAACTCTGTCACATCCGTATAGCACTTTTCCATTGGTTTCGCTAGCTTCAAACCGGCGTTGAATGAGTTTTCTATCTTGCCAATCTCTCCTTGGTAGGAAGAATACTTTCGTTTCCAAACGAATTCGGCACTCAAACCAAGAATCTTCATCAGACGTTGGACCTTCTGCAGATTCACTGTACAGCCACGATTTCTTAGTTCAAGAGTAACTCTCCGATAGCCATAATTTCCTTTATGCTCACTATAAATATGCCTGAATTTCGGTTTTTAAGCTCTTTATCTTTATCAAGCCCATCCAGTTGCTTCAACTGAGTAATAGTAAGTCGAGCGAGCTAAACGTGCTGTTTCAAGAAGAAAATCTAGTCGAAATCCTCCTGAAACCATTTCTCTAACTGTCTCTGCCTTTCTCGCTCTAGGCTTCCTCCCTTTCCTCTAATTCTTTTCACTTTTTAGGTAAAGTCACCTCAGTCCGTAAGCGTTCATTCTCCTCCTGAAGTCGCTCCAGTTCTGTCATCTCTTCCCTAAGTTTTCTTCCGTTTGCGTCCCATTTTAGCTGGTCTCCTCTTGTTTTCTCAAGAATAGTATACCCGTTTTCCTGTATTGTGCCAGCCAATTTTGGAAAGCATTCCTTGGTTTGGGAGACATAATCAAGAGCTGACACTTCTTTACGAACGACCTTCAAGAAGAACTTTCTCAACCATTTCTTGTTTTAATTCAGGGAATAGTGACAGATTCTTCCCTTTTTTGACGAACTCCATTCCATAACGGTCAATCAATCTCATCAGTATCTTAGGCCAGCCAACATCCACTCCAAATCTTTTTGAAAGCTGCTTGAAGCTTTTGTCCTTATTTTCTTAGTTCACTAGATTTTGAACTTTGTCCTCATAACTCAATTTCATAATAAAAACACCCCAAAAGGCTGACCTGACATATAGCAGTTTAGTTGTTGGGTTATATGTGCAGCCAATTCGTTTGGCTCGCTATCGATATCTAGTTTTCCGATGAAATTATAATAAATGTCAATCTAGAATAATACGATTGCGTTTCGTACCTATTGGCTTGTAATTACAATCTTGTCAATCAGCTCATTCACTATCTCAGCGAGTTAGTTTTGGTAGCTCTGTATATTTCGAAATTCTCGTATAAACTTGGAGATATTAAGGCTATCTTCTTGCTGCTATGCGAGTTTTTCGGTTAGGTCAGAAATGGAAGCTTGAAGCTGTTTTATTTCTTCTTCATAGGTCTGGCTAACTTACAAAGCGTTCATCTGAAATTTTACCAAAGTAGATTATCTTCATAAAAGCTGTTGGATCAAATTTCCAGGTCTATTTCCTGAAGCTGGTGCTCATCTTTTTGAAGTTGTAGCTGTGGCGTTTGTTATCTTTTGCTAAATTGAGCTTGAGCTTTGCTGTTCTAACTTTTTCAAAAGGTTTCTTGGTTGAAGTGGGCTTCCCAAGATGGTTTGGCGAGTTTACTACTCACAATCTCAATCAGGGCAGAGTTTTGAGATGTAATGCGGATTTTTCATAACCATCAATCGGTTTGCGGTAGCTGGAACACTCATAATGGTCATGATTAAGTCCGTTTTCTCTTGTGGGCAAAAATAGTAGCTTTTTCCTACAAGTTCCACAACTAATCTGCAAACAAATTCTCGTGACCAGCCCGATTTTTATACCCGTTGATTAGACCGCTTATGACTCCTCATCTTCTGGACAATATCAAAGTTTTCTTGGTCTATAATCGCTTCATGGGTATTTTTGAAAATCATCCAGTCTTCTTTGGGGTTATCTACTTTACGTTTGTCTTTCATAAGATTTTTCCGTGTCCGAAGATTAACCGTATGTCCAGATATTCTTCACGTCCTAAGATAGCGCTTAGGGTCTCTCTCGTCAAAAATAAAAGCAGCTCTCAACATTTGAACTGGCAGAAATAGGTTTCAAACCGATTTCGATTCAGTGGCGGTCTGGCTTGAAAACTTTGTCATTTTCTAATCCTTTCGCAATCTCGAGAGACTTTTTCCGCTTTTTCCTTCTTGAAAAATCCGTTTAACCACTTCACTGGCAACTGGGTCAATAATCCAGTTTTTAGGATTGCTTGGGTCTTTGAGGTAGCCATAAGGTGGATTAGTAGTTACTCGCTCGCCAGCTTTTGGCTTTAGCTTGAACCACCGCTCGAATCTTCTTGCTTGTATCCGCCGCACTTACATTTCGTCCATTAGACTCTTGATTGGTAAGAAAAATGGAGTTGATCTCATTAGAGCTTATTCGAGATCTACGCCATCGTTCAAGGCGATAAATCGGACATCGAAACTTGGAAAAATGGTTCCGTTAGTTGACCAACCTTGATAGCAAAAGAGCTGAAACTGGCTTATCCTTAACGATAAAGTTTGGAAACTTGTCGATTTTCCACAAACACCAGAGCTTCTGAAAATTGCTGGACGGTCAAAATTTGTGCCACTAAAGCCATCATCGACAAACAGGATAGGATTGAGATTTTCTCTCCCAGCTACATCAAGCGGAATTTTCTTCTGATTGATATAAATTGACTATCTCCATCAGTCCATCGTCTTGGCAAACGACAATAAAACCACCGTAATATCTGAAAGTTTTTGAAGTATCTACTTGTCTATAATCTGAAATTGTCAAAGTTCTGTTCATGTGTTTTTCTCCTTTTGGAGTTCACACACCTACTACTTCTATACCATTTTTACTACTGTTAAAACAGTGATTTATCGCTTAAAATCAACCTTTCTAGGACATTTTTAAGATTGCGATTTCCAGTAAAACGGTGACGGATTAAGATCAAGTCGTTCGACCAATTCGACAAATTTCATTGGCAGTGCGTGAGGCTGGTTTGAGTCTCGGTCTTTATTCTTTTGATTCATTAGCCATTTCCTCCCTTGATATAATCTGGGTATTCTTCAGAGTGTTATTACAGTGAACAGTTCCCAAAAATTATATAGTTCATTTTGAGAATAACTTTCGAGAGTAGCAAGTTTGCGCTTATCGTCTGGCACTATCAGGCACAAATGGGAAAACTTCCTTTTGTCGCTGTTCTATACCTGACCGATAATATTCAATATATTTCTTACAAAGTATAACAATGCGTGCAAGACTTTCCGTACTTCGGTCTATTTCCAGAAAAATAATGGTCTTCGTAATCGTGACTAACTAGCTCTAAATAAGCATCAGCACTAGAGATTCTACCCCTACTCTGAGAAAGTTTTGATAGCTCCGCCAAGGAATTAGGCTCAAGGAAAAAGTTTCAAGCGATAGCTTTTTCTGAATTTTGAGACGGTCTCAGTGTCTCATAAAGATTTTCCGTAATTGCTAAAGTCATGCTCAACATGATGTTGGGTTGGTTCATATTATTTTTTATAACGCAAGGTGATACTGTCATCTTGGTTTTAAGAAATTTTAGTCCTGAAAGTAATTTGCCAAACATAAGAAGCTGAACCGCGGCGTGCGCCACCGACTCGCCGTTTCAAGTGTGAAACCAATCCAGCTTTCTTCAGACTTTTGAAGCGCAAAATTAGCTCGGCGAATAGCGGTTTCAAATCGAGCGCTATCCGCGAAAAATAGTCTAGCTAGTTGGTTGGTGGTCGCAAATCTTGCTTGACTCAAAAAGTAAAAGAATTTGCGTATCTTCATTTGTTAATTGATTCCATTTCATCTGTTTTGTTCTCCATTAAAATTTAAAGGTTATACTCTGTAAAATATAGCTTAGTCGAGTAAGTCGTGTGATAAAAATCCTAAAAACCATTATTTATCAGGGTGAGGCGGATTTTCTTCATCAACTTTACGATTCGAAGAGCGATTGGAACACTTTTTGCGCCTAAATCAGTTAATTTTGGGTTAGAATTTTTCATTTTTCGTAGAAGATTTTTCAAAAATATAGTTTTTCGAGATTGACTTTCAATTTCTGAAACATCTTGTCCGTATCGGCTCAAGCTATTCAAAAATGGCGTGCGACTATCTCTAATTTTTCGGTTTAGGTGGGTAAGTTTTACCGATAATCCATCGATAAGCGTGAGGTGAAACTTCGTTCTAATATATGCAAAATGGCTGGTAAGCTATAAAAATCTTCTTATCAATTTCCTAGAGTATATTTTATGATTTCGCGAGGCTTCATCAAGATTTAAGCCAAAAACGATTTTATTCTGCAACATTAGAGTTCAATCCCAGCTTTTAGCTGAGTCGACATCTAGGGCAAGGTGTTGGAAATCAATATTCCAGCCAACATTAAACTGACAGATTGCGAAAGCTAGCTTCATCTAAGTTAGCGTTAGGGAGTTCTAGAAACTCGGCGTTTCATCAATATAGATAAAGACGGATTGGCGTTTGCCGACTCAACTCGAAGACTGGCATAAAATTAACATCCAGGCATTGAGGGTGATTGGGCTGCCGATGAGTTTGGCAGATTCTGAACCAATTACCGCTGTTTAGCGGAATCAATGCGATTTTTCGGCTTTTGAAGATTTCCGCAAGACTGAAATTTAGATTAGTTTGCCCCAACATTGCCCGAAGTTGCGGACAGAAGCAAAAACTGGCGGAGTTATTCAAAATGGGGTTTAATATCTGAGTGACGTTGAGCTTCACTAGAGCAGTTCAAACCAGTTTCAGAAACTTTTCCAGCCCGATTGGGTCTTTTTAACTCTCTTAATAGTTTGTTTCGAAAAGGATTGATTAGTGAGTAAGCTCGGCAACATGACTAAAAGTGTTTGGAATTCTAGCGAAAGCGTTAGAAAACTGTGTGATAGAATATCCAGTGAGTAAATTCAAAGTGTTCAGGATATAGCCCTTTAAAATAGCTCCAACAGATAGTCTGCGATAACTCGGGTTCAATACCATATTTAGTGAGTTCAAAGGATTGACGCCAACAACTCGTTTTGGCGGTTGGTGAGATGACTACTATATCTTCATCGTATTTCAGTTGGTGTGCGTTCTAATAGTTCATGAGTGGGTTGACCTTTGGCATCACCACAACTCACTGATGATGTTTGACTTTTATATCTGATAAAATCAAGTGACTCATAGCGGTGGTTTTTTCGCAACCAGTTGAGCCGAGAAAAACGGTGTACTTTTTGCCAGCTTGAGGATGAAATCTAGATTGAGTCTGGATTCAGCTTCAATAGTTGCACTAGGCTCCTCGTTTTATTTCGATTTGGGTTATGGCCCAAGAGGTGGTGTCACTAATTTGGGGTGAACGATTAGGAATACCAGCTATCTGTTCTTCGCCAGTTGGCAGAAGTAGAAAAACAAGCGAGATCAGAGATTGCCAAAGCTGTAAGGATAAGACTAGAGGCGGTTGTGCATGGTTGAACCCTAGACAGCCAAAGGTTTTAGCTCGATGGTAGCTGTGAGTTTCTAACATTCGAAAACTGCTCAACAAGCTCATAAAAACTCTTTAGCTCGTAAAATACTGCATGAACTGCATGCAAGTCTGATTTCACACTTAAAAGTAGATTGATTCAACTCTGGCGCATAAGCTTCTTGAGCTTTCAGATAGTTCAGGAACATTGTTGGTGATTCGCTTGATACCATTTGGCAGATAAATCATGGGCAGATCTGGCTGTGGACGAGGGTGGTGAACCTGTGCTATCACTAGCTGAGACCGTTACTGTCTCATCTGGCTGGAGTATTTTGCAGAGATAAAGCTGGAACAGAATCATATTCTCCACTGAATCAGTTTTAAGAGCATAATGGGATTGCTTGATTTTTACTAGACAGGCGCTAGACATCACTTCACGTTTAGGAGCTTTTCGAAAACTGAATCTTACGGTGCAGATTTGAGACTGTCGGGTGGATACGGTCGGTCTTGATCTTCTGTCCCAATAAATAGCGCACCTTATTTTGTTTGATTCGAATTTCGAAAGATTACGGCTTTACGGCGACAACCCGACAAGTTTGTCCCAACACTGCTTTGACATCATCTACTCTCAAACGGTCGTTGCCAGTGCAACTCACTCAAGATAAGGCCTCAAACTTCCGTTTCATCTTTGACCTCCATTCTTTAGATTTAATAATCCGAAAGGTAAACCAGATAACGATGATGAAAGGATAGCCCTATAAATAAGACTTGCCAAACTTCCATTAGAGTTTAACCGCCCAGTTGACTACTAGCGCAGGCAAAAAATCCTAAAATACAAACCAACTATTTCTTCATTCAGCTGATCTCCTTTCTGATGCAGTTACTACAAGAAAACTAGAGTAAAGTTAAATTTCCTTACCTCAGTTTTTGAGCGATTGGAATGATTTTTAGACCTCAAAACAGTAGTATATTTCAACATATTTGTCCTTTTGTCTAGTCCAAATAAAGGCTAAAAACTTACGCCATTTGAACAATTCTTTTGGGCAATTAGGTGAGCTTCTTGAATTTCTTGGCGGCGCTGGAGGAACTCCGCATAAGCCTGTTCTTCTGGTGCTGTATCGATCTTCTTCATCTAGGAAATCCCAAATCAGAACTACTTAAATGCGAAGTTACAAAAATAATGGAAAGAATAAGAAAGATATTCATCATAGATCTCCTATTTTTAATTTCTCAGTAGTGTAGTGAGTAAAGCTCGAATAACATCAATCTGTATAAGCCAACGCTTCGGGATTATTCTTAATAATTTTTCAGATTGAATTAAAGCAAGATTGCTGATTTTAAACAGAATATCTAGAACTAATAGTTCCTGTGTGCAGGTAGTAGCCATCTTATGACTGAGTTCTTTAGCAACTGCTAGCTGATACGGATTTGCGAGTTTGAGCCAAAGCCATTTCTTTAGTTGATTTTGTAGTAAATTCATGAGATTTCTCCTTTAATTTTGATATAATTGTTTTAAGTTAGCTAACTTATGGCTTTTATTATAGAGTCCAAGGATGATTTGTTGCCAATAATTGTGCTAAAAATCTGCAGTTTCAGAGGTGCTTGATGTTTGATATTCCTAATTTATTTTTATTATTTTGAAACACTCCAGAGACGACTTGGTCTGATAGAGAAAGTTAGCGTGGGCTTGTCACTCGTCTTACGAAGACTCTTTTGGCTTATCTATCAGACTACAAGCTTCAATAAATTATTTACAGGTAAAATAAAGGACGAGACCCTTTACAGGATCGTCCAAGATGAGATAACAGAAAAAGGCTTTTCCAGCTACATCTTTCCAAGTGAGAAGCGATTAAGCGACACTCAATTATAAAGAAAATAAGTTCTTGTTGGCTGATGTTTTAGAAAATGAACTAATAGAAGAATCATAGACCTCCCAAAGTCAATTTTATTTCAGTTTCAAAGCGAGTCTTACAAGCTCAACCACCAAGACCGACCTTATCTTTTTCTGACTAAGAGTGTTTTATTTTGATGCGTTGAAACGCCAGCACAACAAACAGCAACAGTATATTGAGCCAGATTTAGCCAGAAACAGAAGTCGTATCAAGACCATTAGAAGAGCTTGTGTCACGAGCTAACAGTTATTCAGACGGATTATTCAAGGCTTAAACGGTTTTCAGAAGGAGAACTCCAACTGTTCGAAAAATAGCACCATTTACTTTTTATGACAATTCTTTTGATGAGTTTCAGGCAAACTGTTTGACCCTACTTAATTTCACACGCTGATTTTTGGATTTGTTTACTAAATATGGCGTTAAAGGGAATGAAGTTTCACGCCTGATTGAATATGGTTTAATTTCTGGTGGTGGTAGACATGAAATGAGTTGTGAAAAGGCAGCTATCTGAGCTTCCAGAATGATAACCTAGTTCTAACTTTCACCACTGAGATCTGACGAAAGAATAACATTCGAATACGGTGCCTTCCACCTAATAGATACTGCCAAAGCCCTGAGTTAAGATTTGGAGATTGAGGACTGATGATGGGTTTTTAGGAGATTAGGAGGAGTTTAAAAGTAGCGGTTAAAGAGTTGCCTCTACGACTAAAAATATTGACAATAGATGAGTTTTGAGCTTTTTGTATGAAAATGTAATTATATTTTTGAAAGGTATGTCATTTCATGAAAGAACAAAAACGATTAGGTATATATTTGGATATATACTCCTATTGCATCTCTCTTGCTAGTTTAGTAACTATACTTTTCGGTGATATTGATTCTTCAATTATAAAATTGATAATAAACCTCATCTCCTCTACTACTAACGGTTATATTTATTATATTACTTTTTAAAATATAAACAAGCTAATAACTCTAAAGCTTTTAGCAAGCTATATAAAAATTTCTAAAATGAATCAGAATATTGATATTTTCAAGATTGGAAAAGATCATTCATTACCTAAATTGCCCCGAAAGCGAGACCCGAAAGAAATCTAAATGAATTCAGAGAAGATATTGAAAAGTATATCATAGAACCGACTATCAACTTGGAGTTAGGGCAAAGAAGCATTAAACCATATCTTTGAAGCCGCTAATGGGTGTCTCATAGATGTTTTAGGATATGAATGTAGCCAACACTATATCTATTTTACAAATGATTTTAGATGGAATATAGAACTCAGTACGACTAAATATTATAAATCATTTTAGTCTCAGGATAAAATAGGCGAAAAACCAGTGAGACTTTTACGCTAACGCCCGATAGTATAATAATATTATTAAAAGTGTAAGTAAAAAATACGCCTATAATTATCGAGACAAAAATAATTATGCCCATATCTACCAAGACAATGTCATCAAAATATTTTTATATGGTTTTTAAGTGAAATTAGATTTTTATAAACAAATTGAATTTTGTACAAAAGAAATAGATATCGAAAAGATTACTTAAGCCTTTATCTATTGCAATATCGGAAGATGAAAGCTATTATATCTATGGTTTGCATACTCAAATGCAATATATTATAGTGAGACTGAATAGTTCTTAAAGTTTGTTATGAATCTACAAAGAGAATGTGCTATTTGAGTTAGACTTTCTAAAAGAACTATATAACATGCCTTAAAAGTATAGGAAAGAAATTAATAATGTGATTATCACCATAAAAGCAGTTGATATTAGTAGAGGAACTAGGTTGAACTGATTACTCTTCTTTGGCTGATATTGATAGGCTGCAGAGGGTCAGTCCAGACAATCAATTAGACAAAGAAAATAGAATACCACAAGAGACTCTGGTGGGATGATGCTATGGAAAAACGTCGGATTGGCACGTGAGCTACTAGTTAATGAGTCTTTGTTCTCTTGTCTTGACCTACAAACTGTAGAGTCTTTTTCTTTTACCTAAACTTTCTTCTAAAAATAGAACCACCCCTGCTACAATAGTAAAGCAAGGAGGAGAAATGTAGAAAATATCGAATAATACAGATAAAAACTTCGATACACTATCGGATATGCTCGCAGATTAGCTCAACGATAACCGCCAAGAGTTGGGGTTGGAGTTCAAAAAGAGGCCCTGAACTTGCGACAAATTCTATATCGAAAAAGATTCAGGTGGTAAACCAAGAACGGCTACAATTGCAAAAAGCTCTAATTTTGCAAAAAGCATATGCCGATCGAGTATCAAAACCAGTTTTATTGTCTATAAGTTAGACCGATTAACCAGAAAAATGTTTCACCTCTCTGGCTATTATTGAAGATTTAACAATCATGGTATTCGCCTTCAATCTCTTCATGAAAATATTGAGACAGATTCTTTAGACTGGTAAATTATTTTGCTTAATACTGGGCTATGTGGCGGATTAGGGAGCTTCAAGTCATTTCTAGAACGCACAAAAGACGTAAAACTCAGAATTGCTAGTCAGCTCAATATCTCTATCACAACTGCTTTTGCAGCGTTTCTAAAGAGAATAATATCAAATCAGCTGATAGCTACTAAATTATTATTCAAATTCCTAAAAATAATCAATCAAACTCTTATTTGTACTTTTTCTTTCCCCTAAATTTCTTGTAAACTGGACACTACCTCTGCTACAATACATGAGGCCAAGTTAAACAAGGAGATAATCGTGATCGATACTGCATCAATAAATTCGAAGGATCTGCAGAAATCAAAATCAGCTATGCTCGTGTCGCTCCACGGACAACCGCCAAGAGTTAGGTCTAGAGGTTTCAGAAAAAGCTCTGAAGTCTTATGATATACTTTTTATCAAGAAAAGAATCAGGATATCAAGATAACAGGTTCCAGTTACTTAAGAGCCTTGAAACTAGCTAAAGAACTTAAGCAAATCAACAAACAAGTCTCACGCTAGTCGTTTATAAGTTGATGACTAACTAGAAAAATGTTTACTCTAGTAAATATATTGGACGACCTAACTATTCGCATGATATTCAATTAAATCAGCCTAAAAGAAAAATATCGCGACAGACTCCGCTAACTGGCAAATTCACTGGTTTATTATTCTAGGATACGTCGCAGAGATGGAACTAGAAAGCTATACGCTCCAGAACCGAGACAGTTTACGTAAAGCTAGGAACGAGGTGTTAAATTAGGCAATAAAGGAATTTCTAAAACTAAGGAAAAGAAGTTATCCAGCTATATCAACAGTCAAATCTAACAGCTAAAGTTTCTCAAACTTCCACATATCCACGTACCTTTACTAAATATCTTAAAAGCGTAATAACAAAAACAAAAATCAAAGAATACCCCTCTAAGTAGCACATTTATGAGATAAAATGGTAAAATAAGACTATCAAACATTCTAACAGACTGAGACGTCAAATAGGAACGCTTAAAAAACATGCTAGCATCAAAAGGCACAAAACCTGAGTAGAACCAGCATTCGGAAATAGATCAATCTTTGAGAATTCCTAACAAACGTTCGTCCATTAGAATCTACCAAATGCCTTGCTAGCAGAGGTTATTTGAGGAGAAAAGTTTAGACTTTCAAAAAACAAAAATGGAGGAAAAACAAATGAAAATATTGCTAAAATACAGGGATCAATATTGCTTTCAGTAGCTATTCTGGAGCAACTACTACCCGATTTCAATGACAGTTTCTGCTGATGGTGGGCTCCAGCTAAAGTGCTGCTTACGTCCAACTGTAGTGTTCAAGTCACTCACTGGGACACTTCAGAGTCGTCGTTAAAGATGATTGAACAGCAGAGTGTTCAGTTGGCTGAGGTGAGTACCTGTACGGTTACCCCTAGGAATATGCAGTGGCCTTTAAGTTTGAGGCTATCACTCCAATGATGAGAGGTTGGTGTTGAGGTGCTTCCACGCCAACTCAAAGTACAGGGAGGTCTCAGACAAATGGTCTCTTGTATAGAAAGCTGAACCCTGACCCGGCTCCAGACCAGAGCAGCGAAAACCATCGCCAGCTCAAACCCAGAAATTTAATAGTGGTACTGGGCTCTCAGAGGAGGAGGAAGGCAGCGAACAGTCTCTGGAACCGATGCTGTAGAACTCTCACCAGGTGAGACCCTGCTACAGTCCAGAAAAGAGTTCCTGGATGCAGATTCCAGGCGGCAATGAACAGCAGGTACTGCTATAGCTACCGATGTTGGATTACCATGCACTTTAAAGTATGGTGATAGCAACCAAGGGTTGATCTTTCACTTTATAAGAAAAATCCCAAAACCAGCTGACCCTCAAAAACCAAGCTGACCCTCAAAAACCAGCTGAGCCGGAAAAACCAGGGCAACCTGAGCCAGTGACCCTCAAAAGCCCAGCTGAACCGGAGGCCATCACCATCACCGACGCTAACTCCAGACCCTAAACCAACTGGGCCAACACCCAAATCCAAGCGACAATGGCAGTAACAGCAACCAGGGTAACAAACTCAATCCGAGGCGATAGCAAACCTAGTGACAATGGAATGGTAAGTCTGAAAACCCAACAGATAGTCAAAATCCTCACTAGAAACGGTAGCAGTTCAACTCCATCCGACAATGATGAAAAACCAAAATAATTCAAATCAAGGAGATAATAACGGGGATACAACCAAGCAATCAAAATTAATAATCAATGAAACTACAAAAACAAACTCCAAATACTGGTGAAGCCGTTTCTAACCTAGGGTTCCTGGCTAGGACTCTTTCTAGTTTAGGTTTGGCTGAAAACGCTATAAAGGAGACACGAACACACTAATAGTACAGTTTTAAAAGGTTATACTAGATAAATGAAAATCTGTTTATAGTCTATAAGAGTTTGTCTGATGTAGTGCATTTAAAAAGACAGTTGTACTGAGACCATCTTTTGACTTATCTATAAGATCTGCTGAACTCAGATTATGCTTTTGAGACTGCTGAGTATCAGACTTCTCTAAATTAGATTTTCTGTCTAACTTTTTGGGGTGCAGTTCATGAGCCTAGGGTGGTTTTCGTCGTCTTAATCAAGAATGGCTTTTCTGGCGTATAAAATGCTTTGATTCACAATGGAATCAAAGCATTTTTAAAAAGTTCTCAAAACATAATAGCAGAAACTACGGTTCCTCTGTCTCAGCTTCTTCTCTTTGATAAAAGCGAGCTAAGTTGATCAGTTCAGGTGCTGGGTGTTTGGGATTTCTGAACAGTTCAAGATTGAGCCAGGCCTGAGGACGGACTGCTAGTAATTTGCTCATTTTGGTAGGTAGTTTTTAGCGAGTCTCTGGGAGGCGAGCTAACTCGATCACTCAAGCCTTGACAGGCATGATTATAGAGATCTTTTATAAGGCTTTTCCTAGGTTTGGTTCTGTCATTTTCGCTCGCCTCTCTTATTCTTTAATAATTTTTAATCAGATCAACTGTTGAACGATCAAATTTTTTCACTAAGGCTTGCAAGAAAGCTTGAGCTTCTAAAAAGTCATCCATAGCGTAGAGGGTCTGGTGAGAATGGATATAACGAGCGCAAACACCGATAGTTGTTGATGGAACACCACCATTTTTCAGATGAGCTGCACCTGCATCCGTTCCGCCTTTACCACAGTAGTATTGGTACTTGATACCAGCTTCTTCAGCCGTTGTCAAAGGGAAAATCCTTCATACCTGGGAGAAGCAAATGACCTGGATCGTAAAAACGAATCAAGGTACCGTCCCCAACCTTGCCTTGGCCGCCATAAACATCACCAGCAGGTGAGCAGTCAACTGCTAGGAAGACTTCTGGGTCAAACTTAGTTGTGGAAGTATGGGCACCACGGAGACCAACCTCTTCTTGGACGTTAGAACCAAGATAGAGTTCATTTCCGAGTTTTTGACCTGAAAGAGCTTCTGCCAACTCGCTTACCATGAGAACTCCGTAGCGATTGTCCCAAGCTTTTGAGATGATATCATTGGCTGTCAAGATCGCTGAACTACTCTGGTACGATGGGTATCACCAGGACGGATGCCAAAGCTTTCTGCTTCAGCCTTATCCGCAAAAACCACCATCAAAATGATATCTGAAATAGCTGGCATGGTTGGTCCGCCCTTTCCACGAGTCAAATGTGGTGGAACAGATCCTGAAATCACGGGAATTTCACGACCATCACGAGTAAAGAGTTTAAAGCGTTGGCTGCTAACTACCATAGGGATTCCAGCCACCGATTTCAACGACACGGAAGGTTCCATCTGGCTTAATCTCGCTGACCATAAAAAGCCAACTTCGTCCATGATGAGAAACGGCTTCAAAACACGAGGGCGCATCGGTCAGCTTCTGAATGTTTTGATACAAAAATACCGCCCAAGCCATCTGTCACAACTTCATCCCACATGAGAGTCAACTTTTCACGGAAATAGAGCACGGACAGGCGCTTCATGACCTAGAGATCGCGTAAGTTCTGTTACTTCTTTGATTTTGAAAAATAATGTTGTCATATCGGTTCCTTCTTTCTGTCCTCCATTTTACCACTTTTTATAGGAGAAAGGATAGGTAGAAATCTTAATCTGCCAACTTCCTTTCTAAAGTATACAAAAAGAATCAGGCTGAGTTCTTTTTGTTTATGATTTCGTTTTGAGTGAAAAAGTGGTCTGCACTGAGATCCTTGCCTATTTTCGACCAAGGGTGTAGCATAAAATCCGAGCCAAGCCCATCAAAACTCCTTGAAGCCATGTTTTTCAATAGCCCCAATCATGTAATTTGAACAAGTGGGCTCAAAACGACAAGAGGTGGAAAGACTGGTGAGATAAAGCGTTGGTAAAAGCAGACTGGCGCTAATAAGATTCGTTTCATTATTTCTTGGTTATGCAGCCATAGTACTGAGTTGGCTGATTTCTATTAAGACGACGGGATTCACCTGGACGAAAGGCCTGTCAAATCTAAGTGTCCAAAAACAGAGTCGAGACAACTTATCAACTTGGAGACCAACGACTGCAAACATTTTTAACCTGATGATTGCGTCCTTCATGGATGGTCAATTGCACTACTGAGCGATTTTTGACTGGGTCCACTTTGAGAATCTCATAGACAGCAGGCTTGGTTTTCTTGCCATCAATCTCAAGACCACGGGTCAAGGGGCGGAGATTCTCTTTGTTGGCCACACCTTTAACACGCGCGACATAGACCTTGTCTATCTCAGTACGAGGATGAATCATCTCATCTGTAAAATCCCCATCATTGGTCAAAATCAAGACACCAGATGTATCCCAGTCCAAACGTCCCACTGGGTAGATGCGCTCTTTGACATTGGGCAAGAGGTCAACAACCGTCTTGCGTCCCTTGTCATCTGTCACACTGGAAATGACACCACGTGGTTTGTTAAGCAGATAGTAGACCTTTTCTTCGTTATAGATAGGCTGGCCTTCAACTTCAACCTTATCACCAGCCTTGATGGTCGTTGCTAGTTCACGCACCACTTGGCCGTTGACCGTCACCAAGCCTTGCTTGATCAACTCTTCTGCTTTTCTCCTACTGGCCACACCTGCGTGGGCAATATATTTATTGATTCTCATCTTCTTCTATCCTTTCACAAATAATTGGCTTTCACGGGCTTGAATCTCAAAGCTCATCAATCACTAATAATTCTTCCAGATGGTTAATTCCATGTAATCTAGGAAATAATCCATGAGTCACATAGTTAGAACTTAACACTTCTTTTTCCGTCTTCCTTGATTAGGTCAAAGCCTGCAACTTTTGCCAGGCCCCTCAGAGTTAACCCACGGATGGCATCAATTTCTATCCGCGTAATGGGCTGCTTGTAGGCAACGATGGACAAGGTCTCAAGGGCAGCCCGAGACGAGACTCTGGTTGATAGGGGCCTTGGAGTATTCCTTCAAAATCGCTGCAAATTGGGGCTTGGTCACCAATCTGTAAGCTGCCCCTGTCTCAATCAGGGACAAGCTCGACTCTTGGTCTTTTTCATACTTTTGGGCTAATTTTTCTAAACTCTGCTGGATGCCTGTCGGAGAGCGATAGGGAGTTCAGCCAACTGACAGACCCGATCCCATCTTCACCTGACTAAAACAAGAGCCTTCTCTTTGCTAAAGTACTCATCTTTCCTCTCTATCAAGTCTAGCTTTGTGCCTCTTGCTTTCTTCCTTCTTTTTCCATGAGATGAATATCTCGAAACTCTCCCTCTTGAACAAGGATCGGTTCTTGGGTTTTTGATTAACTCTAGGGTTGCCAGAAAGAGGGTTATGACCTCTTGGATATTTTGGGCTTCTTTGAACAAATCCTGCAAACGCAACTGGTCTCGTCCAGCCAAGGACTCTTTTACGATAACCATCATATCCTCAATCTTATACTCATCCCGCAAGATGGTCAGTATGATTCTGGGCGAATTCCTCTTTTTCTTGGCTGGGATATGAGAAAAAAAGCCAAAAGAGTCGATGGTCGTCTTGTCGTGCACAGACTCCGCATCTTCGTGGATCGAGCTCAGTAGGCGCTTTAGAATAGTATGGGCCCGATCTTGGTGTGCTTGACTGCAAGTGCTCACCAAGTTTGAACTTGCGGTATTCTTCGATTTGGGAGGGAATCACGCTCCAGAGTCATCCTCTAAATCTGTCACTCTGCTACCTTTGGAAGGGTTGCGGCTCTTGATGAGCATCAACTGACTAGCCATGACCATATACTCAGTCACTTCGAGACGCATAGCCTGCAGGAGTTGAGACAAGGCTAGATACTGTTCGATGACTTCCATAATGGGCACATCAGTAAATATCCATCTGATGCCGGAAACCAGTGCAAGACAAGTCAGTGGCCCTTCAAAATCTTTTTAATTTAATATCCATTATCTATATTTTTCTAAGGTCAGAACTGTTTTTAATCCTAATGCTATTTCATTACAAATCGACCTTGTTTTCTATTTGTCTTAGAATGAGACTGTTCCCGCAAAGGCTTGGGCTGATAAGGCTGAGAAAGCCTTTCTCCTTGACAAAAAGATTCTAGCTGACGAAAGGCCCACTGACGAGAATGAGGCATCCCTCCCTTTCAAAAAGATGGGTCTGGCCATCAAAGGGTTTCAATTCTGAAAGCAAGGTCATGGGAATAGTGACAATCCTCTGTTGGGAAGCCTTGTTGATTCGCAACACCTGAAAATCCAGATTGATATCCGCAACCTTGAGAGCTAAAATCTCGCTAGGCAAGAGTCCCATTTCTAGGATTAAGAGTGCCAGCAAGCGCCCCTCTGGATAATCACTTTCTTGCCAAAAAGACTCTAGGTCTAACAGTTCTGGCTTTTCGGTCTTCTTTTCAGCTTGTTTGGCTAATTCCAAGCGGTAAAAACTGTCCACCTCTCCTGTTTGATAGAGAAAGTAGAGAAATTGGTTACAGGCCGAAAGTTTCCGTTTCTGGGCGCTCATTTTTAGATTGGCTAGCTGGGCTTGGTAAATCTTGAGACTAGTTTCAGAGACCCGCTCCCCTACCAAGTGCAAAAATTGCTCCAGATCATACCTATAGGACTGCTTTGAATTGGCAGACAAGCCCTGCTTTTTCTCTAAAAAGGCTGAAATCCTATCTCTCATTTGCATCGAATCTCATATTCCTTACTAAAGTCATGCAAGAGGGCATTGACGGCCTTAAGGATAGACTTGCGCGTGATAATTCCTTGAAAAATCCATTCATTATCTACCACTGGCAAGAAGGGTTCATCTACCAGTTTATGGAGGACTTCAGTGATATTATAGTCTGGAGCGACGACTGCCACATCTGTCTTGGTCATATTGACGATATCTGTCGTTGCCATCTGCTCATCCGTCAAACCCTGCTCCATTTGATATGCCAAAATATCTCTCAGACCAATGGTCCCAACAAAGCGTTTGTCAAAGGTCACAACAGGGATACGGGTGTAGGTGATTTGGCTCAACACCAAAATCGCATGGTCAGCGTTATGGGTATCAATCAAGGCTGCTAGATTGTCAGCTGGGGTGAGAAAGGTCTCTTCCTGCTCTAGTAAAAATGCTTCAAATTCTTTGGCAATCATCAAGTAAACTCCTTGGACAAGCCGGATAAACCTCATGATCGCGTGTTAAAAAGTCTACTTTAAAATAGCTGTAATCAATCTCCACACGGGCATGAGAGACATTCTCTAATAGCGCCTCGTGGTTGGCTGATGGAACCTGGATTTTAGAAAAGAGTCTCCTTCCATCAAGCACTCAGCACATGCAAGTGACCATAGAGACAGATATCGGCATCTTCTTCCTGAGCCCAGTAGTCCAACTTTTGAAAGTTGAAATTGATATCAAATAAGTGTCCGTGAGTCTGGATGATCTTAGTCGGACCAAGTTGAGTCACCAAACGTTCTGGGTAGCCCGCATAAAAGTCCATATTGCCTTTGACGACATGGATGCCCTCCCAAGAGTGGAGCATCAGGACGGGTTCTGAGTCACCATCGTGAAAAATGGCCTCGACTTTTCCCCAGATAGCGATTACAGTTCTTCCCAATCAAGCTATCGCCATAGAATCACTCATTACAATGATGGTTTGCTTTGCCATGATGGAAATACCTCAAAAGTTTTCTTAACGGCTAAGAGCGCGGTGAGATTGGCTATTTTTCTTCGAGGGTTAGATTCAGCTGCTGACTTTCTGTCTCTCCTACCAGGAAGGGATCGTAACCAAAAGCCATTTTTCACCCTTAGGTTCCAGAGTGATATAACCTGGCCAGTCAGACCTTCAACCACCAAGCTTTCCTTGTTTGGGCTCCCAGCTACGACTAGGGTTGTGTGGAATTGTGCCGAACGAGTCAGCCGGATCGAAGACCATGGCCAATTCGTGCAAGAGCTTTGGCATTATTTTCACGGTCAGTCGCTCCCACTCCTGCAAAAACAGGCTGACCAGACACCTGGCAAAGCCACCAAGAACATCGACTTTGAGGCCTGGGTCATCTGCTAGAGACCATCTTGCCTGTTAATTGGGAAATGGTTTCTGCCTTGAGGCAGGCATTTCTTCAAAAAGTCATGCCTGTTTCTGCTACTTCCGGGCAGGTCAGGATAGTCATTGAGATTTTCACATCATAGCCTAGTTTGTCAAAGATGGCTCGAAATTCCTTGGTCTTGCCTTCGTTTCGAGTCGCAATCAACAAGGTTTTCTCTAACCTTACTAGTTTCAAAGAAGGCTGAACATTGACCCCTTCTTTGAGGCAATTCTACATGCAGGGTTGCCCGTTTTTCAACTAGAAACGGGGCTCCTGACGTTGGATAACTTCCAAGTTGCGTCCTGCTTTCGGCATAAAATCTCAGCGATAAAAGAGAGCAGACGGAAGTTGAAGACCAGCGCATCACTGTTATCGTAATCGGAAGCCATTTTCCTCATCACGAAAAATCCGAGCCAAATCCATAAAATCAAAGCTCAAGCGGATGCTGATGAGGCGCGCAGATGCCTCCATAGACATCCCCAGACGCCGACATACCAGTCCTGGTCGTCCTTGTATTCATAAATTTTGTTTGTCATAATGTTACATGCTCCACATGAATCTCTTTTTCCAGCCATTCTGCTCCTATTTGAGCAAAACTTTGGCTGCTAGCTGCGATGTAAAATCGGTGCTGGAGCAGGGCGACGTCTCGACCACGATTGATTTCAAAATAATTGGGTAAGACTGAGATATCCCGTCGCACTCTGCACTATCGATGAGCTGAACCTTTGGTCCCGCGGCATTCTGGATGATAGGGCGAAGAGCGGATAATGAGTGCAGCCCAAAATCAGGCTATCCACTTTTCCTACCAAGGGACGCAGGGTTTCATAGACGACTTTCTTGGTTACACTGGTTGATAAGGCCCCAGACTCCACCAAGGGAGCAAACTTGGGACAGGCCAAACTTTCCACCTGTAAGTCTGGATCCAAATCATGGATTTTCTGACGAGTAGATGTCTGATTGTACCGTCATGGGTGTTCCAATCCTCCCGATTTTCCCACCTTGACTGGACTTGTAGCTGCCGACGCTCCTGGCAAAAATCACACCTAGGACAGGAATGTCTAGTTTCACCTTGATTTCTTCCCAGACGACCGCGGTCGCAGATATTACAAAGCAATGACAATCATCTTGACATCCTTGGTCAAGAAAGTTGACCAACTGCCAAGTATATTCACGAGATTTGCTCAGCAGGACGGGGACCATAGGGCGCCCGCGCCGAATCTCCCAATATAGACGATTTCTTCATGGGGAAGCTGGCGCATGAGCTCACGTCTAGCGGTCAAGCCCCCGACACCCAGATCAAAAACCAATTGGCCGATTATCCATATAGTCTTCTTTCTGAGTCTTTTTCTGATTGATGAGTTCATCATAATTACTCGTCCTAAATGAACGGATAGACAGCTTGATAGAATGGCAACTGCCTCTCTCTTAATCATAATCAAATATCAATAGAATGCAAAGGAAAAAGTCTTATCCTTGAGAACTATTGAGACATAGTGAGAAGTCTGGAACTTTCATCCCAGACTTTTCCTATTTATTTTCTTTTATTGTTAGTAGGGCTGCTTTTTGTTGACGGATGATTTGGTGGGTAAACTTGTTGAACCTTGGCTTCGCTTGGTTTTGACCATTTGCGCTCAGAGAGCACGAACTGCCTCAGCGTTCAAACGTGGATTGTCTGCAAATTCTTTTTCGATTTGCTTACAGACCAAATACATACCTCAAGAGCTCCTCCTGAAAAACTAGCACAATCAAGATAATTGCTAAAATAAGATCATAATCTTTCTCCTGTTTTCTTTTTGAGTCTTCTATATTATACCACAAAGTAGCTTTTTCTGACTAGTTTGTTTTTACGTTTTTCAGGGAGGGGAAAAGGTAGCAAGAAGGAATTCAATTGGTTACTTATCAATCTACCAGCAATATTACCCGCTAATATTCTTGAGACAATAGGCCTTCAGTAATCATAACGATGGATGTAGCTACACCTCTGCCTATAAATCCCAGCTGGAAATGATGACTCTCTGTGGTTGTGGGAGTATCTCAGAAAGCTTAATCTATAAATGAGACTTAACCCCGCTCATCAAATCACTTCGTGAAGTACATTGCATGAGCGATTTATCCTCGCCCCCAAAAATTAAACAGGAAAATCTGACTTTTGAGGGGACTGTAGCTGACTAGACAAATAATAGAAAAACCTTTCAACCTCTGGAAGGAAATATCCCCTCGCAGCTTTCACCCTAAGATCCCAAAGCTCAATTTTTTAGCTCTTGTCTTCTTATTTCAGTTGACGAAAGCCCTTCCTATTGTATAATGTAAGTGTCGAGTTGAGAGGTCTTCCTCAACTAAGAACAACTATATTAATAAAAGGAGAACTTTTTATGGAAAACTTTGCTATGATGGATCCAATTTGTTGCCTTGACTGATGAAGAAATGATGATGATCGACGGTGGATGGTCGTTCTACAATGTCCCTGTTGATGTATTCACAGTTTCTTTGGCTATCTTGGGTGGATCGCTACTTTCAGGTTTCTTTGTAGGGCTTTTTTAGCTAATTTAGTATCTTAAATAGAAAAGGTGAATTTCATGAACAAAGATTTTTAAATCATTGGATCGGGTATGCCTCTTACTGAAAGCTGAATTGGTTGAAGTAGAAGGTGGTTGGGTCGGCGGTGACCTTGTTCGTGCCGATGTTGATATCGGTCGTGAAGTGAGGTCGTGCTGTTCGTGGCGTTGCTATCCGTGCATACGGTCGTATCCGCGTAGAATTGGCTCAGGATACGGTTCTACACAATCGTGGCGGTGCTAACAGCGGTGGCGCTGCAAGCCAGACGTTTTTAACTAATGGTTTGTCTTCGACGAAGAGCCTCTTGTTCGTCTTGATTGGGACAAGAAGCTTTTCATCAAACGAGCCAGTCTATCTCGGATCGATATCTTTAAAACGATTGATACCATTGGAAAAATAAGCCACATTAGTGTATGATAGAACTAGTTACTTTCGTCTTTTCTCCTCTTTCTGGGTTTGTTTTCTGGAGAAAGCTGGTATAGAGGAGTTTCTAACTCCCAAAACCTTTATGAAGACTTTCCTTCATGAGGCATCCATACTTTTGTGAATAAAGGAGTTTGTATGAGATTTTACAAAGCGTCATTATAGAGCTCAAGTTGACGCAGAGATTGTGGTGTGGCAGCCCTTGCCATGATTTATGGTTACTATGGCTCCTACTACTCTTTGGCCAGCTTGCGTGAAATGGCCAGAACAACCTTACGAGAACAACCGCTTTTGGACTGGTAAGGTCTCTGAAGAATTGAGGCTTTGAAACACGAGCCCCTGAAAGCGGATATGTCTTTGTTTGATATGAAAGGGTCATCTACCCCTTTATCGCTCATGTCATCAAGGATAAAAGAGTTACTTCATTACTATGTCGTGACGGGACATGACAAACATTCTGTTCATATTGCCGACCCCCGATCAGCTGTTAAAATGACCAAACTTTCAAGGAACGGTTTGCCCAGAATGGACAGGGGTCTCTTTTCCATTGCCCCTGCAGCCCGAATACAAGCCTCATAAGGAACAGAAAAATGGCCTCTGGTCTTTTGTTGCCCATCTTGATGAGACAAAAAGGCTTGATTGCCAATATCGTTATCATCAACTCTATTGGTTACGATCGATCAATATCGTGGGCTCTTACTATATGCAGGGGATTATTGATACCTATGTCCCCAATCAGATGCGCAATACCTTAGGGATTATTTCTTTAGGTTTGGTGGTCGTCTATATCTTGCAACAGATTCTATCTTATGCCCAGAATTATTTGCTTCTCATTTTGGGGCAGCGACTTTCAATTGATGTGATTTTTGTCTTATATCAAGCATGTCTTCCACCTACCCATGTCCTTTTTTTGCGACCAGAAGAACAGGGAGATTGTCTCACGCTTCAATGATGCCAACAGTATGTATTGATGCCTTGGCCAACACCATTCTCTCCATCTTCCTAGATGTTTCAATCAGTAATTGTCATGGCCATTGTTTTGTTCTCACAAAACTTGAATCTCTTCTTTATCAGTCTTCTCTCACTACCGATTTATATTGTCGTGATTTTTGCCTTCATGAAACCATTTGAAAAAATGAATCGGGACACCATGGAATCCAATGCTATTCTTTCCTCTTCCATTATCGAAGATATCAATGGGATTGAAACAATCAAATCCTTGACCAGTGAAAATTATCGTTACCAGAAGATTGACAGAGAATTTGTGGACTATCTGAAAAATCATTTGCCTATAGTCGGATGGAAAAGCATTCAAATCGAGCTGAAGAAAACAGCTCAACTCCATGTGAATATCCCTATTCTTTTGGATGGGAGCCCTCTTGGTGATGGACAATAAAAATGACCTTGGGGCAGCTGATTACTTATAACACCTTACTGGTTTGTTCACAAATCCACTAGAAAACATCATCAATTTTAAGACTAAGCTCCAGACAGCGCAAGTTGCCAATAACCACTTGAACGAAGTCTATCTGGTAGATTCTGAGGTTTGTGGATAAAAAGCAATCCGTGATTTAAGCATGACCAAGGGTGACATTGAATTGAAACAGGTCAGCTATAGAGTATGGCTATGGGCGAAATGTCCTATCAGATATTAACTTGACCATTGAACGAGGCAGTAAGGTGGCCTTTGTGGGCATTTCTGGTTCTGGAAAGACGACCCTTGCCAAGATGATTGTGAATTTCTATGATCCAAGAATGAGGAGAGATTCTGGTGAATAATATCAACCTCAATCAGATTGACAAGCATGTCTTGCGCCGTCATATCAACTACTTGCCACAACAGCCTATATGTCTTTAATGGTACCATCTTAGAGAATGTTCTCTTGGGTGCCAAAGCCTGGAACGACCAGAAAAGAAATCATTCGGGCGCTAGAAATTGCGGGAAATTCAGGAAGACATTGAACGGATGCCTTTGAATTGCAAACAGAGTTGACATCAGACGGGACAGAGAGTTTCAGGTGGTCAACGTCAGCGCGGCCTTGGCTCGGGCTCTTTTGACCGATGCTCCTGTTTTTGATTCTTGATGAGGCAACCAGCAATCTGGATATCCTGACAGAGAAAAAGATTATCGACAATCTCTTGGAGTTGGACAAGACCATCATATTCATCGCCCATCCAGCTTGACCATTGCGGAGCGGTCTGAAAAAGTGGTCGTTCTGGACAAGGGAAATCGTCGAACAAGGAACACACGAAGAATTGCTTGCTCAGGATGGCTTCTATGCCCATCTGGTCAATAGTTAGAAAGGAGAAAAGAAGATGGAAGAACATTACTTAGAGAGTGCTGAATTTTATAATCGTAGATATTTCCAACTTTTTCTGTACGCGTGATTTTACCGACTTTCTTCTTAGCGATTTTTATCGTCTTATTCTCTCTTTGCGAAAAAGAAATCACGATTACCTCTGCTGGCTCTATCAGACCGAGTAAGATCATAGCAACCATCCATTCAACCAGTAATAATGCGATTGTCACTAATAATCTAGAGGAAAATAAGGTGGTCAAAAGGGATCTCTTGGTTCAGTATCATTCTGATAGTGAAAAACACTCAAAAGACACCTTCTCCTCCCAAGTGGAAACCTTGAAAGAACAAAAACGACAGTTGGATTGTGCAGGAAAGTTTGAAGACAGGAACTAGCCAGTTTTGCTTCGGGAGAAGATCGCTTTGGCTACAGAACAGGTCTTTAATGACTATAAAAACCAAGCTGCCAGCATCCGTAGTAATACGGAACAACAGAATTCAATGTACCTCTCAAAATTCAGCTGCCAGCAGTTCCCAAAGCTGAACTTGGAAATCTCATCGAGAAACCAATGCCAAATTGTCGGACTATCAAACATTAAAAATGCCATTCAAAAATGGAACAGTGTTCCTTCAAACAGCACTGGCTATGGTATTTATCAATCCCTGCAGCGCCAGGCTGCTTCTGATAGTCAGGACAGCTCAAAGAGTCAAGTCATTGACAGATTGACAGCCAGATTGCCCAATTTGAATCCGCTCTGGCCAGTTATCGGGTTCAATATGCAGGGCTCAGGTGCGCAACAGGCCTACTCTGGTAGTTTGGATAGTCAGCTTGAGTCCTTGAAAAGCTCAACAGTTGGCAAAAAGTCGGACAAGAGTTGACCGCCCTAAATCAAAAAGCTTTTAGAGGTTGAAAATAATCTCAAAGTACAGGAGGAATCACACAAAGGGGCCATTACAGCGATGGAAGACAGGGTTCTCCACCTGAATCCTGAAACTGCTAGGGGCTAATTTGGTTCCCGAAGGCAGGGTCTTGGCAGTTATATCCTGTTTTGACGACAGAAAAGAAAGTAACCATCACAACATGTGACTTCAAAAAGATGTCTCTAGCCTAAAACAGGGAGAGACCATCCGTTTCCTGCCTTGGATGAAAACAATAAGAATTTGTTCTCCACGTCTACCATTTCCTAATATTGACGGCAATGCGACAAAAAGACCGAAAAAGGCAACTTCTTTAAAGTAGAGGCTGAAAACAGGCAACGGATGAACAGGCTGAGATTGCGTTATGGTATTGAGGGGCGAGCGGTCGTGATTACGGGTCGCAAAAACCTACTTCAATTACTATTTAGATCGATTCTTAAGAAGAGATTAGGTAAAATTATCTGCTTCGTAGGGACATACAGAAGGCTCCCTAGCAACAAGGGGCCTTTTGTGTATTAATACTAGGTCTTTGAGAAAAATAAATCTATCATTTCAACAATCCAAGAACTTCCATATTTAAACTTTGAACTCAAATCCTAAGATGTTCCTGAATATCTGAAACGATTGAATTTCAAGTATTACTTATGTTTGGAATATCTAGATAAGGAGATTTTTATTTTTAGAAATATTAAAAACGCATACTATCAGGCATTCAAAAACCTTGATACTATGCGTTTTATCATAAAAACTTTTACTCAATGCGAGACACTCTCTATTTTTACAGTAGGTATAAAAAAAGCTAAGGTCAAGAGACTTGCTGAGAGGCCAACTCCCCAAAGAAAAGTCAACCTTCCACTCGCTCCAAGGATTGCCCTTGCCTGAGAATCCTCAAGCTCAAAAATGGTGATGGACGGGTGTCATACGGAAGATACGCTTCCCACCACTAAGTTTAAAATGAGTGACCTGCATCATAGCAGAGCTTGTCTCAAAGACATAAATAATCCCAATCAGCAAAGTCCATTCTTGGTGGAGCGCCATGAAATAGCTGCCAGCATCCACCAAAAGCAGACTTCCACATCTCCCATGAAGACCTTGGCAGGTTTGTGGTTAAAGACAAAGAAACCTAGCAAACCACCAATCATGGCAAGAATCACAAGAAGAATATCCAGTTGATTTTGCATATAAGCAATCACACCGTAAGCTGATAAGCTAATCACCACGGAAATACTCGCTAAGCCGTCAATCCCGTCAGTCAGATTCACCGCATTGGAAAAACCAACTAGCCAGAAAAGGGCAAGAAAATATAGAAAATACCCAAATGAAGAGGATAGCCAAAAACTGAAAGCATGTCCTCACCACCGCTCATAAAAGAGTGAAAATCACTCCTCCAAGAAGCTGGAGAGCAAGCTTTGCTTAGGATTCAAGCCTTCGTTGATCTTTGCGAAGACCTTGAAATCATCAAAAACCTACCAAACCATACAAAACCAAGATAAACAAAATCATACCTACATTGTTGGTCAATTGTTGAGATGAAAAGGCAGCAAGCTCACAACTACTGCAACGATAAGGAGACAAGACCTCCCATGGTTTGGGTCCAGCTTTAGCTTGGTGTTGTTTGACATCCTCATGCATCTGCTGACCCGTAATCTGTGCTTTTTCGATAAAAATCGGATAAAAGCTGGAATGCCAAAGCAAGGTCAATAGAAAGGCTAGAATTCCAGCACTAATGGAACTAATCATCTTAATCTCCTAAAGTTACTTTCAATTTTTGATGTCTTTGAGGGCTGTATTAGCACGGACACTTTGTTTCTTGACTGTCTTACCGCTACCTTCCCACTCGACTTCTATAGTTAGCCATTTGGCTAATGTCTGCACATTCTCATCTGTCCAGCCATACATATCAGGCATTTCTTCGACCTTATCAGACAGGATCGGGATTTGCTGATTGGCTTCAAATTATCTCCTTCAGAAAACCGAGGGGATCGCTGATCTTGGTTTCCTGTTCCGATAACGATTGGTTGGACAAAGGGTTTCGGCGCAATTCTTCTGCTAGATCGCCTGGGGTAAAAATCACTTGATGGCAGGCATAGCATAACTTGTCATTTTGCTGATCTGATTCAAGTTCTTGGCAGTTGACTGAAGATTGAGGGATTCTTTCATGGCAGAAGCTCGCTCAAGGATTGGGTTGGCAAACTCTCCCAGCTGAACGCCTGAATAATGCTCTGGTTGTTGTACCGTTACATAGAGGATAAAGTCAGGATCTTCTGCAGGATGCATCGACACAACAGAAAGATATAGTTGAGTTGAACCGGTAAGATAGCCGCCATTTTTCTCATCTGCAATCTGCGCTGTCCCTGATTTCAGGGCAACATTCTGACCCAGAACATTGACAGTTTAACTTTTCCTGTACTATGATTGTACATAGTTCCATAAACAGGGTCTGTACCTACCATAACCATGTGGTCTCGCGTTGACGATGCTGCCGCTTTTGAGACGGGAGTTCCGACGATTTCCTTTTGAGACTTACGGACAGACTGGTCATTTGGATCGTAGAGGGCACTGAGTGAATTTCGGCTCAACATAACCCCATCATTAGCAATGGCTGTAAAGGCCCGAAGCATCTGGGTTTGGTGACAGATATCCTTGTCCAAAATGAACTCATGGCAATATTGACAATGTTATCAGCAGGTGATTGACCTGTGTACTCATCTGTCAAACCAAAACAGGTCAGTACCCCAAACTTGAAGCAGTTGAGGTGGTCCAGCCAGGTTGCATCTCCATCTTTTGCTCAAGCAAGGTCATTCCGATATTACTTGGTGGGCAAATCCTTGAGAGAAAGTCATGGTGCCACCACTAGTCAAAGCCTTCATTGACATCCAGTCTCGAATGGTCGCATCTGCTATTTTTCAATTCACTACTAGTTTAAAGTATTCTCCACCAGGGAAGGTATTGTTATCAATAGCTGAGGCCAACATCATAACCTTCATAGTGGATCCTAGCTCATAGTTGCTTTGATAAAGGATATCACGCCGAGACAAAGATCTTTCGTAATACCATCAGTATCGGCATTGAAGGTCGGCCGTTGAGTCGTGGCGAGGATTTCCCCAGTCTTGGCGCTAACCAGGTAGCCGTCATGTCACTTGCCTTTTACCTTTTCTTGGAAGATATCTGAGGTTTCCATAAAAGGACTGCAAAAGGACTGGAAATGAGTCGATGTAGACATCTTTTCCATCTACCGTTTTGTTGCGAGGCTTGTTCTGTTCCTGGAACAATATTTTCCCAAAGGGATCCTTTTCATAGTAATGATTGCCATCAGTCCTGCAGAGATATTATTCAAGACTTTCCATCCCTGATGTCCCAATTAAGCGTTTAGTGCCATCCTCATTTCATGGGTTGTGCGGTCCAATAAAGGAAGAAGCAAACTGTCGATTGGGATAACTGCGGTTGAGGGCTGGTTGTAGAAAGTCAACCCCTCGACACCAGCAGTTTTGAGGTCATTTAATGGCCATCATATTAGCATAAGTAATCGCATTCCTTGGTACCGAGGATACCTGTTTTAGATCACGGTTGAGAGCTGTTCTTTGACATCGGACTCCTCCATATCCAGATACTTATGGAAAATTTCAGCTACCTTATTAGATTAGAATCCTCTACGCAGAGAACTTTTGCCTGTTGCTGACTTGTAGGTCTTGTCAATAACAGCATAGATATTACTACAGTCGCATCCTCAGCAATAGGGTGTTCCATTACGATCGTGTAGATGGTTCCCCGTTTTGCAGGAATCGTCTTGGTTGTTTGATGGACCTTGTTGGCCTCTTGGACCAAGTCCTTACCAAATTTTTACCCGTTCCGATAATGACCTCAAAGAGTTGACCAAAAAGACGGCGAAAGTATGACAGCCAATAAGACTCAGGCTTTTCCCTACTCTTCGGCGGTTTTCTTCTGGAATTTGCGATTACGAACAGCATAACGGATGATTTTTCTTTCACTGTTTCATTTTCTTACTCCGCTGCTCGGATATTTTCGTTATTCAACTGCAAATCAGCGTTGCAATTTCTTTCAAACGTTCTGAGACAGATCAATTCGATTGACCTCTTGCTGGCATCGTCTAGCTCGGTTTTCTTTTCTTCGTTGAGCATTGACCTTGATTAATTCATTCTGAACTTGTAATAAGCTGGTCTGCATAACCGACATAGTGGCCAGGATAATCATTGTTGCAGCAATCGAAACGACCGAAGGCCTTTACACGTGAACACACACAGCTTCGTTTGCAATAACTGGCTTGTTTTTCGTTCTTTCTGCCATGTTTTTCCTCTTGCTTGTGAATTTTTCGTACGCGCAACTTGGCTGAATACGAGACAGTTGTTGGCTTCTAGCTCTTCAGCGCTAGTAAGACTGGCTTGCAGGATACCAATTCCATCTTAGCTTAAGGTCATCTGGAATGAAGGGCAAAGCCTTTTGGAACTTCACTGTAGAAGCCTCCTTAAACAACTGCTTGGTCAAGCGGTCTTCCAGCAGATGGAATAATGACTGAGATTCTACCATCCAGAGCCAGCATGTCTATAGCCTGCTGGATGACTCATCTGCCCCCAGCTCATCGTGACTTCGATTCGGATAGCCTGGAAAATCTAGCTTGGCAGCCTTGCTTGAGCTCCTTGGCAGGCTTGGCGAGACTTTAATGATGCTCTGCCCAGTCTGTCGTTGTCTCGATTGGTTTCACCTCACGCGCTCTCAGTCCTACGGGCAATCTGTTAGAAAACTTATCCTCGCCATATTTGAAAAAGATCAAGACCAAGTCATGATAGTCGCAATGATTGACCACCTCGTAGGCAGTCAGACTAGCTTCCTGATTCATGCGCATATCCAATGGCGCATCCTTTTATAAGAAAAGCCACGCTCTCGCTGAGTCCGGCTGAGGACTGGACACTCCCAAGTCATAACAAATTCCATCAATTTCCTGGACCTAGCCTCCAGCAGACGTGCTTGCAAATGACGGAAGTTATCTTTGACGAGTTACCATCCCTCGATATAGGGCGCCAACCGTTTTGCGCATTGTCAATGGCATTCTGAGTCCTGGTCAAAGAGCATAGGATGTCCTTTTTCACTTAATTTACTTAATAAATATTCGCTATGGCTACTCACCCAAAGTCGCATCAGCGTAGATACCGTCGGGTTTACGTCAACATATCAATCGTTTCATAAGCGAGACCGTTACGACGGTGAGAATTCTTTTGTCATATCCTATCTATTTTACCAAATCTGACCAGCTTACGCTGTCCAGATAGCTCTACCCTATTTTCTATAAATTCGCCATCAGAAACTTCAACATTTTTTATCAGCAAAATGGCGCTCTGTCGATTTTTCGACTACTACAGAGAAGCATTGTATGAGTAAGACACTTCTACAGTGAATGGAATTATTCAACTTAACCTCCCAGTCAGTACACTTTGTCACTAGAATATACGATATTCAGTCTCAATAAAAATTCATAAGATTTTTCTAATAAAATAGAATTGAATGAGACTAGTTACGAAAAATCTTATAGTTCCATCAATTTTACCATAGATGAGCGTGAAAGTATTCTATTTACCATATACGAGACCTAAATTTTTCTCAAATTGCTAGTTGACATTTCATCATTATCACTGTCGGGTGAAAATCATTACAATGGTTCTATTTCAGTCCTTACTATAAGCTGCTAGACAACTTCAACACTTTCAATTTCTGGGTTCCAGACTGTATCACTCCAAACCTTCAAAATCGTTTCTTGATTGCTTTCTCATTGTCAACACTTAAGCCATGCCACGAAAGTCGAGTTCGTGTGCAAATTATGAATCAATTTAACCGAAAAATCTCACGAATACAAGGTTATCAAAGCGCTACTGGAGCTCATCATAAGATAGTCAGGCTAAGCGATTTTATACTTCTACTTTTACATACCTTGACCAATAAAAAGAAATCTTGAGCAAACTCTTGAGCTACTCAGAAGACTTGAAGAAACATTATGTTCTCTATCAGCTCTTGCTTTTTACTTTCAAAACAAGGATTCTGAGAATTTTTCGGAATCGTGAAGATAATCTCAAGCAGTTTATCTCTATTTCAAATATCTTTAGAAACCCTCATCAAGAATAAAGACAAAGATTATCAACTCCTTCAATTACCTATTCCAGCAAATTGGAAGCAAGCCAATAAACTCATTAAACTCATCAAACACAATGCCTTGGTTTCCCTAACTGACAACTTTAAAGGACGATTTTCATTGCTCTGAATATAAAAATGGAGAAGACAGCAATCTCCTCCCCGGTGTTAATGAGCTTCAATCTCTACGAGTTGACAAAAGAGCCTAAAAGAAGACAGATGGTCTTCTCTGCAGAGAGACTAGAGATGATGAAAAAGATCAATCAAAGATAGTCTTTAAAATTCTTTTGAAGATGATGAGAACAAGACCGAAGTAATTGCTGCCAAGAAGAGGAAGATGTGTTCCTTCTTGTTCCCGCAGTTTCTGGGAGTTGGTTTTCCTTTTCTTGTTTTACTGTTTCTTGCAACAGGAGCTTTCTCATCTTTTGTTGGTGGGTGTATCTGTTACTACTGGAGCTGGTTTTTCAGGTTGAGCTGGTTTCTCGAGCTCAGCTGGTTTCTCAGTTCAGCTGGTTTTCTGGTTCAACTGGTTTTTCAGAGTTCCACTGGTTTTCTCAGGCTGAGCTGGTTTCTCCGAGTTCAGCTGGTTTCTCCGGGTTGAGCTGGTTTCTCAGGCTGAGCTGGTTTCTCCAGGTTCAACCGAGTTTTTCGACTCAGCTGGTTTCTCCGGTTGAGCTGGTTTTTCAGGTTGAGCTGGTTTTCAGGCCCAGCTGAGTTTCTCCAGTTCAACTGGTTTTTCTGGTTCAGCTGGTTTCTCCGGTTCAGCTGGTTTCTCAGGCTGAGCTGGTTTCTCGGTTCAGCCGGTTTTTCAGGCTCAGCTGGTTCTCAGGCTCAGCTGGTTTCTCAGTTGAGCTGGTTTTTCAGGTTCAACTGGTTCTCAGGCTGAGCTGGTTTCTCCAGTTCAGCTGGTTTTTTCTGAGTTCATGCTGGTTTTCTGGTTTCAGCTGGTTTTTCAGGTTCAGATGGTTTTCAGGTTCATCTGGTTCTCCGGTTCAGCTGGTTTCTCCGGTTGAGGCTGGTTTCTCAGGCTCAGCTGGTTTCTCGAGTTCATCAGTTTTCAGAGCTCAGCCAGTTTCTCTGGTTCTTCAAGCTTCTCTGGTTCAGCCGGTTTCTCAGGCTCAGCCGGTTTCTCAGGTTCAGCCGGTTTCTCTGGTTCAACCGGTTTCTCTGGTTCAACCGGTTTCTCTGGTTCAGCGGTTTCTCTGGATTTGAGCTGGTTTCTCAGGCTCAGCTGGTTTCTCAGGCTCAGCTGGTTTTCTCAGGCTCAGCTGGTTTCTCTGGTTCAACTGGTTCTCTGGTTCAGCTGGTTTCTCTGGTTCAACTGGTTTCTCTGGTTCAACTGGTTTCTCTGGTTCTGGTTTCTCTGGATCAGCGGTTTCTCAGGCTTAGCGCTGCTTCAAGCTTGTTAATTTGCTCAGAGCGGATTCTAGCGCTTTATTAACTTCTTCTTGAGTCTTGGCCTCTTGAGTGCAGCGATTGCTTGGTTTGCCAGTTCAATTAATTTCTTCTTAGCTTCATTGTTGGTTCCAAGCTCTCTGACACTCTCGATAGCTTCTGTCAAGCTAGCCATAGCCTTATGTGTATTCGATTTCCGGCTGTTTCGGTTCTCAGAGCTGTTCCTGGACTGGGTTTCTTCACTGGGTTTTGGTCGTTTTCGTCCTTGCTGAGAATATCTTGCAAAGTGCCTACTGTCAACATAACATCTGAGGCATCTGCAGTTTTCAGCGCTGGTTGGTTTCTCAATTGTCTGAGATTTGCTTGGGAAAGCTTGGCGTGCAGCAGGTGTATTTTTCAATCCTGTTGGGTCAAAGTTAGCCAAATCGTCCTTCCATTTAGTGATGGATTGGAGCTCTTCTTTGCTGTAGAGTTCGCTTCCTTCACCACGAGTGATGAGTGAGTCACCTGAATACCGATGTTTCCGAGGACAAATCGTTTCGATCGGGATCTGGATTGAAGGGTGACTGCGTGCAAGTTTTCATCAAGACCTTTTAGGCTAACCAGAGTTTTGATTGCGCCTTGGCGTTGGGCAGCGTGACCGCTAAAGTGTTTCTTGCCATCAATAGTCGAAGATTTCCCATGCCATCTTGGTAGAGAACTTCTTTATCTAGAAAGACCTTGTAGATACCGTGACCTGGATCTACCAAATCATATGTCCAAGTCCAGTACCGTAGAAGTAGCTGTTACAGTTGTCTTTTTCTTTTGCTCGTCAGTTAAGCGACAAAAGAAGCCCAAGACTCGATCTTTTGGTATTTGTCTGCGGAATTGGTTTTCATAGTGGTTCCATCGGGACTGTAATCCAACTGGCCAGCAATGGTCATCATAACTTGTTGATCGTGCAGTACTTAATTCAGCCTTCATCCACCTGAATCGTTGCATCGGTGGCAAAAACCGAGCAGGCACCATCAGAAACAGAAGTGAGCTTGGCACAGAGTCAAAGACAGAGTCAGACTTGTTCTGTAAAAGTCAATCGTTGGGATGGTAACAGTCTTTCTGTTCTCCATCTTCAAAAAGTACATCTTGAGTTGTACTCTTGGTAAACCTTGCCGTGAACTCCAGTTCCAGGTTCGTGATAAAAGCGAAAGACATGTAGCAGTTCCTTGCTTCCGCAACACGTTTAATTTTAACAGTGACTGGTTTTCCTTTTTCGACTTCATGGTTAGTAGACTCGAGTTCAGCATTCCCTTGCTATCATTGTTTAGGGTGTAGATTCCTTCGTAGCAATTGGTTCACCTGTTTTGAGTAACGAGGGTAATAGTATGTTGTTGACCGGTGCTAAATCGCCTGTTTCAAAGACTTTTGACTACGTTTACAGCTAGCATTCTTGGTTTGCACATCCGCAACTTTTGGCCATCATGGACGGACATTTTCTCCATGACCTGGGTCGACTGTAGAAGACGACACAGAGCCTTAGTTCCTAATGGTGTAAGCTTACTGGCGTCTTTTGATTGTCCTACATGAAAGTCGAACACCTTCAGATTCATGAATGCCAGTTGTGCGGCTGTATCCGCTGTTGTGTTGGTGGTATTCAAGTCCAAGGGTATCCGTCTGTCTTTTCGATACTACTTGGTGTTTTGTATACAGAGAAGTTGTTCAAAGATTGGTGTAGCTTATGCTCCAGTGATGAGTCACACAGGATTTTTGTGCTCTACCAGGCTTACCTTGGATCGACGACGGTGACAACAGTTGAACCTTCTCCGTAAAGTCTACCAGCGTCCGTTGATTTCAACTCAAATCTTGAAACCAGAGATGCGTGACGCTTTGGCGATGTCTTCTTTTGGTTCGACAAAGTCAAAACGTCTCTTTTGCCCTAAATCGACTATGAAACTACCCCGTTGGCATCGTTGAGGCGCCCAGCTCGATATCATCTTTACCGTCAGTCAGATGACTTTTCTTTGTAGAGTGGTTCTGACGAGTAGAACGCACTGTTACAGTGGCACCTTTGGCAAAGTCAGTGCATACATTTGAGTCTAGAGTTGCCTTAGAACTCCTTCTGAGCGAGATCACATCCACATACATTTCCTTCTTTGTTGGTGAATATTGAGAAGGGTGGGGTTTCCGACCAACAGACTTGATGAGATATCCATCAACTCTTTGAGTGATTTCGGCTGTTGATTGTCATGGTAGAGACCAGCCAGAACGGATCGAGAAGCGTCGGCTTCCCCTACAGAGTACCTCTCCACCCATCTGGGTCACCGTGGTTGAGTGTTCGTTTTTCCACATCGTCTGTGATATTGGCCTTTTGACTTTATGCCAGACAGGGTCGCCTGCGATACACGTTCATTTCCGATCCGGCAGACGCTTGTCAGTTGAGCCGAAGAAGATAGCGATATCTCCTTCAGCTTCTTTGATGTGTCTGAACCATTCATCAAGGTGTAGGTTACTGGGCACCGCTGCCGCGCACCGTCCATCAAACTTCGATAATTTGCCTTCTATTTCCGTATTTCAGTTCAAAGTTTCTTTCAGTTGGTTGAGATAGTATTGGTTGTATTCCTTTTCGGTTGCGACATGGTATTTAGGATGGTTGGCATCCCGCGTGGTGACCGATACACCCATATTCATATCGTACTTACTAGCAGGTGGGAAACTTCTTCAGGAAGGTCACCCTTTCCATCTTTCCATGGACTAGCAGCTACAGTATGGTTGGTGTGCTACTTAGATGGGTAAACTTGAAAACCGTCGCGGTGTTTAACCACCATAATGGTTCGTTTAGAGCCGTTTCCTTCAGGGTACGATCACTGATACGTATCCAGTAGTTGGACTGAGTATCGAGGGTCTTCTTTTTCCATCTCAGATTAGTATAAGTGTTCATTCCGTAGTAGATGAGGCCGCAATTCTTCTTGTAGTAATCAGTTTGAGCGCTTGCGGAAGGTCCTGATTGTAATCTCGTTTCTTTCATCTTCTGGATGAGCAACTGGAGGTCACATGATCGTTGGATTGGATGTATCGACGTTGGTTTCCGTATTCAGACGACTTCATTCCACCTTTATGCTGGATGGTTGCTTCCAAACTAGCCTTGACTGGACGGTATCCAGAAATGTCTTTTGCATGGAAGGTGTTTGACAAAGAAACGTCCGTACTCTCTGACCGTCATTGTTATCAACTGTCGCCTCAGCTAGTTCAGTACTTGTTCCTTTTTGACGGTAGCAAACTTTGGAAAGAGCCTTTGTTGACTTTTATGAGACTACACTTGATGATGCGGGTTCCAGGGGCTGTCTTGCTAACGACAGTATGTGGTTTCCCGCTCATCTGGTTGTTGTGATTGCCACTGCCATCAGTCTAGAAACAATTTGGTATTTTCTGAGATTTTGCTTGTATACAGAATTCGGTTGGAGTGAGTGCTTTCTTGAAATCATAGTCCAAGCCCGGGTCCCACTTCTGTTTTGTCTGAAAAGTGCTCATTTTCTCTTTGCGGCTGTATTACGCTGACTTTCGTCTACGTGCTGGATGAGGCGCGTCCGTAATCAATTCCTTGACTAGAGTAGCGACACCGCTCTCATCAGAAAGGTATTGATTTTCTCCGATGACAACTGCACTCATTCGCAAGCATCTGCCTTCGGGTGTAAAATGTGACGTTTGCCGTTATCACCGTGATACCAGCCACTTGACGCCATATTTGTCAATAGGTTCTATTTTAACATTTGGAAGGTTGTTCCAGGAGGAGGACAAGTCCACCACCAAAGCGGTCTTTCTCCAAGGGACTTCCGCTGCTCAGCAGTTCCGTGCAATGGTGTGCGCCGATGGCTTTTCCATCACCATTGATAGGTCCACCACCAGACACACCGGACACAGAGGTTGTTTGGTAAGAAAGTGATGCCAGTAGCGCACTCGTCGCTCATAAGGGATCGACAGTTTACCTTGCCGTCGGCTTTACGCTAGAGTTGGCGGCTTCGATGGGTTGCTTGAGTTCTTACTCGAACTAGAGTCGGTTGGATGGCCAATCGTGCTGACAGGATCACCTGCTGTGTCTGTATGCTCGGCGAGATTGGCACAAAAGTTGCTGCTATTTGGGCTTACCGTTTGGCCAGGGACGGGCGCTTCTAACTGCTGCAAGTCATTGCTGATATCCCTTGCTAGAAAACTCTTCTTTATGTCCAGAAGTGAATGTCTTTCTCTTGAAAGAGTGTGGTATTTCCTGAATTTGGTTGAGAGTCTTAGCAGGGAGCGTTGGATCCCATGGATTGTGAAGTAGGAAACGTGCTGAGTTTCCACCACAGAACGTTCCCATCTTTATCTAGGAGTTATGAGCAACTGTCAAGAGAGAACGTTCAGAGCGCGACAAAAATACCCAGACCCAGAAACTTGATGGCAATCGTCGAGTTCCACCGATTATAAATGCTGTGAGACCATAGTGGCGGCAGTTGCCGGGTTGCCTCGTATTGAATATGCTGAGGGTCCAAACCACCGTTAATAATAGCACGATTATCTTTTGAGCGTTTTCTTGCTGCGTTGATTTCAAAATACTTTTTGATTCAGCGAGGACTCAGCCTTTTTGACAGTGGCTAGAAGTTTTAAGAGGTTTGACGTCGGTGTCCGGGACCATGCTTGATCGTGTGAATTTCTTCCAGGAGCAGATCGTGCTTGTATCGAGTGGGGAGCTTCTTCTCCACAATTGCTGCATGCACTGGCTGGTTGAGGATTTTCTTTCTTCTCGGGTTCAACAGCGTCGTTTCTTCTAGGTTAGGCAAACCCTGCTCAATTTTACTCTCACGGTTTGATTTTCCATCAGGGAAGAATTTTCCATCGGCTGGAGACGGTTCCTCGAGCATGCTGAGTCAGGACACGCGGCCGAGGCAACTCAACGGTCAGTTTCCGAATGCTAAAGTTTGCCCTTTTTCTAAAGAGAGTGCTCGATTCATAATATACTCCTAGTTTTATCAAAGCGGTCAGCTACTGCCAAGATTCAACTTGGTAACAATCCACCCTCTCTCAAACGAGAGACAAATAATCTCAGTTTTATTTACTCCTAATCCAACCTCCCGCGATATAAAGCCTTTCATTTAATACATGTGGCCCC